>ENA-OWPB01000135-OWPB01000135.1-human-gut-metagenome-genome-assembly--contig:-NODE-135-length-96542-cov-6.633743_pt1 | contig 96542 bp, 89 predicted proteins | sample MGYA00248260_ERZ651838 | MGnify/ENA primary metagenome ERZ651838 (study PRJEB26924, sample SAMEA4378304) | human gut metagenome | biome: human gut; feature: human-associated habitat; material: faeces... | reverse complement strand
GCAAATACTAAAGATATACTAAGTAATGCAATTCTAATATCATACATTTTTGATAACTTGATAAGCACTATACAGCATAAAATTGATAAAGTAGATAATATTTCGCATCTTGTTTCAGTCTTGGCATGATAGCCTCCGGCATATCTTCTTATAAACTGAAAAGCAATATAGAAGATAACACTTTCAAAAACTGATTTAAATATGGATCCTAAAATAATTGCAATTATTAAATATAGTATCTGCGAAAGTAAAACAAAGAATCCATATTTGTACAGTTCTTGTTCATCATCTGATATGTCGTGTTGACAATACAAACAATCAACTAATTTTTCTGCTAATTTCGAAATCATTAGTCAATGTGCTTTTTGAATTTGTCAAGAGAAGCCGGTGCTTTAGGCTGGTAAACTGCACAGCAAGTAGTTGAGTTTGCATCTCTTTTTAACGATGAAATAGCCATTCTTTTGGATGCAGTTAATAATGCCTTTTCAATTTTTTTCATGAAAATTCCTCCTTTTTAAGTTTAAAATATCATGTTTTAAATTCCATTGCAAGCGAAAAAACAAAACGCAAAAATAGACTGTCAAATTGCAAAAATTCACAAGTTATTGGTAAATACAAATATATTTTATACTTGATACCAACTTATTGTGATTTCCTAATTTATTTGGTGTATTTAGGTTTTCAAAAATGTTAGCATAAAACAAAAAGAGGTGCTAATATGATTTATAATATAGAAAATATTGGAGAAAGAATTCAACGAAAAAGACATTCTCTAAATTTCACACAAGAGCAGCTTGCCGAAATGGTTAATACTTCAAAAAACACGATATCAAATATTGAAAGAGGCGAAAATCCGCCAAGTGTTGAATTTATTGTTAATATTTGCAATGTACTTGGTGAAGATCCTAATTATTATATTTTAGGCGAAATACCGAAGGACGATATCGAAACTTATAATAATACCCTACTAAAATTATCTCCTCAAGAAAGAAAATTTGTTAATGGCTTACTAAATTATTTAATTGAGAAGAAAAGAAATAGTTGACACTATAACAATTAAATGTTAAGTTACTCTTATCAAGAACTTTTGATAAGAGTTATTTTTTTGCGAGGGTTTTATGAAAATTTTAATTTGTGATGATGAATATACTAATTTAGAAATTTTAAAAAAGCATATTACTGAATATACAGCAGCTCATTGTATAAAAGCTGACATTTATGCTACTACTTCTCCTAAAAAGATTTTTGAAAACTCTACTTCTTATGATTTGGCATTTCTTGATATTCAGATGCCTGATATAGATGGAATAACGATAGCAAAAGAGCTGAAAGAACGAAATGAAAAAGTCGTTATATTTTTTGTAACAGCTTTTGATGAATATCAGGATGAAGCAATGGACTTGCATGCCTTCAGATTTTTTGAAAAGCCATTTGATGTGCAGCGTTTGTATGCAAGTTTAGATAAAGCATTGCAATATATAGATAAAACATATATTGATTTGTTTTTATATAATGGCGGAGAAGATAAAAAAATACTTGTTGATGATATTGTGTATATTAGAAGGGAAAACAGAAAGGTAATACTTCGTACAAGAGAAGGAAAAGAATATGTTACCAGACGGGATTTAAATCAGTGGATGGAGGAATTACCTAATACATTTTTTTATTTAGTTCATAAAAGCTTCCTTGTTAATCTCCATTACATTACAAAAAATTCTTATTCGAACATAGTATTAGATAATACTATTGAAATTCCCGTTGCATCACGAAAACAAGTTGACTTTCATAAATATTGGTTTCAATATCTTAAAAGGAGATAATAGATGTATAATTTAGCAATATGTTTAACATATTTTATTGAAATGCTTATTTCATATAGCTTTTTCTCGTTAATCGGAGATAGAAAGCAAAAAATCCCTATATGCTTAACTATTGGTACATTATTATTTTTAAGTGGTGCATTGTTTGACATTGTACTTTCTAATATTGTTTGGTTAAATACACTATACTTTCTTCTTATAAACTTATTATTTGGTTTTGTATGCTACAAAATCAAATTCACACGAGTTTTATTTTATTCGATAATGTTAGATATATTTAATGCTTCATTGGAATTTGCAGCGATTTTTTTAATTTCAATTGTAACCAATACAGAAGTTACTGCTTATGTTGATAAATTATCATTTTTTGTATTGGATGTTGTGATAAGTAAGTTATTATATTTTATGACTTGTCTTATAATGGCGAGATTTATCAAAAAAGAAAAAGGAGATATTAAATTTCCGGCAGTTTTATATATGTACCCTGTTATTGTAATTGCTACATTATTGATATTCTGGTCTATGTGTACACGTTTTGAATTAAGCTATAATTATCAGCTTTTATTATCGGGTGTAAGTTTTGCGCTTTTTGCATCTATAGTGGTTCTTTTTATTTCCTATCAGCAAAGCATTGAAAAAGAAAATCTTATATTTGCTCTGAAAAATCAGGTTGAAAAACAGGATATGGATATAAATTACTATAATATTCTTGAAAAGCAGAATGAAGATTTAAGAATATATGCTCATGATACAAAAAATCATCTTAATGCAATTCACAATTTGAATACAAATCCGGAAATAGATGAATACTTAAATAAAATGATTAGTAATTTGAAAAGTTACAGTAGTGTTTGTCATAGCGGAAATCATATGCTTGATGTAATTATCAGCAAATATGCAACCGAATGTGAAATAAAAAATATAAGCTTCAGTTTTGATGTCTGTGTAACTAATTTAAAATACGTAAAAAGCAATGATTTAGTAACGATTCTAAGCAACGCTTTGGATAATGCAATAGAAGCCGCAGAAAAATCGTCGAGCAAAACAATAAATATTGCAACAGACCACATTAACACTTACGATGTTGTAACAATAACCAATAGTTGTGATACTCCACCCAAAATAAAAGGAAATGATTTAGAAACTACCAAAAAGAACAAAATTAACCATGGTCTTGGAGTTAAAAGTATTCAAAAAGTTCTTAAGCAATATAACGGAGATTGTCAATGGGAATATAATGAAAACAAACAAGAATTTACTTTAATAATTTCTTTATTATCGCAAAATTAAATATCAGTTATCCAAGCAGGCGCACATTTTGTGTGTCTGCTTTTTGCATTTTGACATAATATCTTTGCATTTTGGCATTTACTATTGTAGCGAAATCAGAATTTTGATACATTGATATTGAAATATAGAATTTGACTATTTGTATAAGGCGGTGATAATTTCAACTTAAAAAGGTGAGCATAAAAATCATATTTGTGTGAATTTGTTTTCAAACAAAAAGGATATGTAACAAAAAAGATTATATCAAGTTTTCTTTCTACGGCTATGGCAGTTACAATAATTCCGTCGCACATTTATGAGGTAATATGAATTTTTTCATTATTACTTTTCTTAAGTGGAAAGTAAATTACTTTCCTAACAAAAATATTTAATTGATTACAGAGCGCTTGCTCAAAAGAAAGGACAAACATTATGAAACATGCAAAAATCTTTTTGACTTTTTTGATAATTCTTAGTTGCTTCACGGCAGGCTTTTCAATGACTGCCCTTGCAGGAAACGACAATGTTGCATTTTCATTTACTATGAAAGCAAACTCAGCAAGGAACTATACCGGAAATAGGTATAGAGAAACCACAAGAACAAACAATCCGTGGAAAGTGAATATGACCGGCAGCACCGAGGGAAATAATACACAAGCATATTACTTTTTGGCAAGCAACGGTGCGCGGAGGATACAATATTCAGACCAACATCTTGTTAAAGCTGGAAGCGGAAACCATTATTATAAAGCTTATGCCGAAGCGTCAAAGCAAGGAGTGTCATTAGGCTGCAAAAACAATAATAATGTAAACAAAAGCTATACAGTAGCAGGTTATTGGGACGAAGAAACCGGCGGAACTGTTAAGTGATTTTAGTTTACCTTGCAAAAATATCCCCTGCATATGATTTTCGTTGTGTGCAGGGGCACATAAATTTTTATGAAGGGAGGACGTAATGATTTGAAAGTCACATATTATTTAAAAAGAATTATCAATGATAAAATCAAGCTTGTATTTATGTTTCTGCTGTTTTTATTGCCGATAATGGATTTAATATCTACACTGGTTAGTATTCACCACGGAGCGACGCCTATGGCGCCGTGGTCATCAACATTTCTTTCTTTAACATCGACCTCATTTATATTTCATTCGCTCTTTTTCAACTTTCTTCCGTTATATCTGCTCATTATCAGTTGCGATGATTGTTTTGAGGATTGCACAACAAAATACCGTAATATCCTTATTTCAAAATGGGGCAAAAAGGATTATGTAATAACAAATATTACAAAATCATTTTGCATTTCCTTTTTCCTGATACTTTTTACATTGCTTTTAAATATGCTTATGTCAGAAATAATTTTCAATACGGCGACCTACAGCATATTCAGCGAAAATTTAGTTGATGAGGATAAGACGAGCCTTTTTTATATTGAGGCAACACATCCAACCGTAACAAATATAATTTACATATTTACCACGTCCTTATTGTCCGGAGCAATAGGCGCTGCCGGAGCGGCACTTGCAATGGCAATTAAAATCAGAAAAATCGTTTATCCTTTACTCTTTCTTTTATGGTTTTTGCCGGCGCACACCGACAAATCCATTATGCTCGCATTACAACCGTTTTGCGAATATGGCTTAGATACGAAAATACCCGTATTTGTCATAACTCTCGGAATTTTTGTAGTATTGACAATCGGTGCGGCGATAAAAGAGGTGCATTATGCAAAAATTTAAGCATACCGCTTCAAAGTATGCTGTGGTATCGGCATTGGCTTTGTTTATTATGATTTTTTTGTGGTTTTTTTTCAATTGGAGTTATGTAAACTTTAAGGGAGATATATTATTCAACTATTCAAACAAAGATAAGCTGACCGAATTTTTTACAGATAATTTTTATGGAACAAGGGCTTGCTGTTTAGTATTCCCTTTGCCGTTTGCCTTTGCAATTAATTATCTGCTTTACGATGAAAAAGTATTTTATATTTGTAGAATGAAAAACCGAATGCAATATATAACGCAATGTGTTTTAAATATAATTGCTTTTTCATTTATTTGTGCCTTTTTTCACGAGGCAGTCAGCATAATATGTTCTTACCGAATTTTTGGCGGCGAATTGATAAACGAACTTCACATAATAAAATATTGCTCATTAAATTTTATTACAATATTTTTATATTTTGTCAGAGTCGGTGGGGTATTTCTTTTGATAAGAATGTTTACCAATAAAAAAATTGCGCCGTATATTTTATTTGCCGTTTACTTTTTAGAATTTCATTTGCCTGATTTTTTTGGTTGGCTGCCGGTTAATGACGCAAATATTATCGAAAATCTGATTTTTGAAAAGAATATGTCAGCTGTTATTTTCGCCATAATCAGAGAGATAAGTTTTGCGATAATAATTATAATTTTTTCGTATTTCAAATTTCAAAAAAAGGACATCTTGAACAATGAAAAGAAATAAAGCAGTCGGTTTATTTTTAATGATTATAATCATATTCCAAGCACTTTATTTTTTAAATGACGAGAGCTTGCATTTATATTCCTTTGCTGTCGGTATCAATAGGGAAAGCAAAGACGCTATGGACATAATTACAATGGCTGTTTTTCTCGTTCCGGTGTTTTTTATGCACTTTTATTTCAGCGAAACTCTGTATAATTTAACTCACGGCTACGGAAAGCTTTACATTATAAGGCAATATTCAAAAACGAAATTAATCATTAAGCAAATCGTCAAAATTTTTCTGTCGGTATTGGTTATTACCGCATTTCAAATTATCACGTCATTTATATTCAGCGCAAGCTTGAAATCTGTTCAAGCAGGCAATATGATACGCTGTGTTTCGATATACATAATATGTATTTTCACTATGCAAATGCTCCAGATGATGCTTGAATACTTTTTAAAACCGGAGCAGGCGGCAATTATATGCTGTGCTTATGCTTTAGTTTCATATAGCGTAGGATATTTTCTTGCAGACAGTATTATTATACGAGTATTATTCTTTCCTTGTCTGATGTTTGGCGCAGTGAACGGTGCATTAACAAGCGAAACATATTATATAAAATCATTTGCTGTTTTATTATTAATATGTTTATGCCTTATCGTCGGTAATATATATAAATTCAAAAAAACAGATATATTTTAGGAGGAAAAACAATGATTACTTTAAAAAATGTGAGCAAAACATTGGGAAAACATCTTGTGCTTGATAATATTAATTATACATTTGAAAACGGTATGGTATATGGCCTTTGCGGTCACAACGGCTCAGGAAAGACGATGCTTTTGAGAGCTATTGCCGGCCTTATTGTTCCCGACGACGGTGAGATTATAATTGACGGCGAGAAACTTCACCGTGACATTTCATTTCCGCCGAATGCGGGTATCGTCATAGAAAGTATGGAGCTTCTGCCTAAATACAATGCTTTTGACAATTTACGTTTGCTTGCAGACATTAAGAAAATTGCGAGTGACGAAGATATAAGAAACAGCTTAGAGCGTGTCGGTCTTAATTCGGATTTGAAAGTAAAAAAGTTTTCTCTCGGCATGAAACAAAGGTTGAATGTTGCGCAGGCAATTTTTGAAAAACAGAATATAATTTTGCTCGACGAGCCGACAAATGCGCTTGATAATGACGGCGTTCAGCTTATTTACAGTATCATTAAAGAGGAAAAACAGCGTGGTGCTACAGTTATTGTTGCCACGCATCACAAAGAGGACTTGGATGAACTCTGCGACACAATTTTAACAGTATCGGAGGGGAGATTAATTGAATAGTAAATTATTAAAAAAGAAATCGGCACTCATTTTTTCAGCCGTTTTTGCTATATTGATTGTTGGCTGTGTTTTTTTGAATGCCTTTTTGGTCAAACCCGCAGTCGCAAAAAGCGGCAATAATGTTGATTCATCAGCCACAGACGAGGTCACTAAGGATGAACCCGAAATCGAGAGAAAAAAGACAGACGACGGTTTTATATATTACATTTTAACAGATGATAATAAAAACGTTTATGTAACAATTAACTCCTATGACGGTGATGAGAAAAATGTGCTTATTCCAAGCAGTATTGAAAATTATCCTGTAAAAGAAATTGGCGGCAACTGTTTTTCAAATATCAATAAAGTGGAGTCAATTACAGTACCCGACTCTGTTGTAGCAATAGGCGATTTTGCATTTTTCGGCTGCCCAAATCTTACAAAAGTTGTTATTCCGAGCAGTGTTAAAAAAATTGGTGCTGCCATAAATTCCGGCTCACATTTCACGATATACGGCGAGTCCGGTTCTTATGCCGAGGAGTATACGCTCCACCCCGAAAAGCACACCTGCACAGAGCCAATTCCTTTTGAGCCTATAAATTCTAAAGATTAAAAAGCAAATAAACATATATATTTGGTTAGAATTATGTTAATTTAAAATAAATTATATAGATATTCGTATGGAAAAACGGACATATGAAGATGTATCAAAATATGTTGAATCGCAAAGTCAGCATAAATGCAAGGTTTTGAGTGCCAAACCCGAACAGCAATTTGACGACCTCGATTTAGACGTGACAGTTTGGAATGTAAAAACTGATACTGACGGAGCGTGGTGGGTTGTAGAGGGAGACACTGTTCCCATGAATTTGTATCCGCAAGGTGCATACTATTTTGAAACAGACGAAGTCTACTCATTTCATATGGGATTAATGGAACGAATGCGGGCATCGCAGGAGCAATACAATCCTGATGACTATATTGAAACGGCTTCATTAGGTACTGAGATTGCTCCTCAACTTTTACGTAAACTAAGAAGCGTTGCCGCCCAAATTGATTTGGCAACAGAAATAGAAGATTTTCAATCAATTGGTGTTCAAAGCAGAGAAATACTAATTGAACTTGGAAATTATATTTATGATTCGCATATGGCAGGTAATCAAGAGCAACCACAAGCTTCCAATTTTAAGAAAAAAGCCGAACTGACTATCCAATTCTATTTAAATGAATCTGATAACGCAGATTATCGCAGCATGATCAAAAAATTGACTGAGGCAACATGGGACTACGCAAATAAAATAACCCATTCGAGTAGTACAACATATTATGAAGCATCTACTTGTGTATCCCTATGTATTTCTCTTGTTTGTGTCTATGAAAATGTTCGGAACGATATATTCATATGACGAAAATATAGCTGCAAAGGTTGGCTTTATTTCCTATTGCTTTGGGTCAAAATTCTGGGAAATGGTTATTCCACTGAAACGGTTAAGGTTGTTTTGCAGTATGGCGCTGATGAAATCGGTTATAACAATATCGCAATCTTTGTAGCAAAAAGCAATTACCGTTCTCAAAATGTTTTGTCCCGTTTAGGCGTATGGTTGAACCATCAGCGAATCGGAAAATTTCATGTAATTCATCCAAAGAATTTAATCGTAAAAAATGATGTTATTTATTTGCCGCCATATATGACCCTTTGTTTGTGAAATTAAATGAAGAACTTTTATATTCTTCGTCATCAAATGATGCACTACCCTACTGTAAAAGATAATGTGGATTTAGAGTTTCTTTCGACACCTCATTGTAAGATTCGCAATTCCTCATACGAATTTGCGGTTATAAGCAAAAATAAAATTCTGAGAGATTTTTGAGAGACGAAAAGTCTGAAAAACGGCTTAAATAGGCGGTTTTGAAAAAAGATTACGAGCCTCTGACCCCGTCATTTAAGGTTCGAATCCTTATACCTCTGCCAATGAAGAGAAATCCGAACTTTGCCATTATCGGCGATACATTCGGGTTTCTTTTTCATTTACCGATTAGAAAATAGTTTTGGCAGGCAGCGTGGTGCTACCTGTCGTTTTTGTTAGTTTTTATTTCCTTGTTATTCAAAGTGTTTTCTATGTTGCTATGAGGCAATATTATTTCTAAATTGCTTGGGGGTTTTACCAAATTCTTTTTTGAAGCAGGATATGAAATAACTCTCCGAGCAAAAGCCGAGATAATATGCGATATCAGATACGGAATAGTTTTCCTTTAACATTTCCTTTGAGGCTTGCAGTTTTTGTGTTTTAATGTATTTTGACAGGTTGATTCCTATGTTCTTCTTGAATAAATATGATAAGTAATCTTCGGATAATCCACATTCTTTTGATAGGGTTGCAACGTCCAATCTTTCGTGAAGATGAGTATGGATGTAGTGCAGGCATTTTCTAATAGGTTGAGAGTAAACGCTATTCTCTCTGCTTTCGGCGACCATATCGGTCACGGTAATGCATTTTTGAATAATGAAATCGACTATATCATCAGTATTTGACATTTTATCAATACGCATTATACAGTTATCGAAAAAATTGTAAGCAGTAGTTTCGTCAAGTCCGCCTTGGATTGCCGAACGGGTAATCAGTGCGAACAATGATACAGCCCAATATTTAATCTGTCTCAAGCCGTCATTCGACATTTTGCCGATGTTTATGCCACTGTCAATCATATTGTTAATCATCATTTTAACATCGGTACGACTGCCCTTTTTAATTCCCGATAAAAATGCAGTTTCTAACTCATAAGGAGTATGAATAATTCCGTTTTCTCTTTCATTAAAAATACGGCTTTCGTCGAGAATGTTAATTTTGTATTTACTCATTTTAATCACCATATTAAAAATATCATATTTCAGCCCATTATTCAACGGTAATATTATATAAATATAAGAAATGTTATATATTTTGAGAGTGCGTATCGATATGATGATATTGTAAAAGTGGGAGGTGCTAATATGATTAGCAGAACAAAGCCGGAATTAACAAAAGCACAAGTACAAGATATGTTTAACTCCGCTTGTCTTGGCGAAGTTATATCCTTTGATAAGCTCGGCGACGGAGAATATAATGCCGTTCATGACGTTGTGACCGATATGGGTAATTATGTATTAAAGGTTTCTCCGCTTGACAAAACAGGAATACTGACCTATGAGCAGGATATGATGCGTGGAGAGGTTTTTTGGTATGCGCAAATTAGAGCACATACAAATGTTAAGGTGCCGTATGTGTATTATAAGGATTTTTCTCACACTGTTTTTCCGTCCGACTATTTCATAATGGAAAGAATGGAGGGCAAACAGCTGAATAATGCCAAATTAACAAAGGAAGAAAAACTTTGGTGCAAGGAAGAAATCGCAAGAATTATTGCAAAATTTCACAAGGTGCAAAACAACAAATTCGGTTATATTCAAAATCAATTATATGATAATTGGCATCTTGCATTGCGTAGTATGACACTAAATCTAATTCACGATGCCGAAAGAGTAGGCAGAAAAACCAAACGGGGCGAAAAGCTGCTTAAATATATAGATGAATACAAGGATATATTGGAGCCCATAACTTGCTCAATGGTTAATTTGGATATGTGGTACGGTAACATTCTTTGTACGAGGAAGAACGATAAATTGGAGTTGATAGTTATTGACCCCGAGCGAACTGTATGGGGCGATTCGATTTTTGATTTTGTAAATCTTGAATTTGAAAAAATGCTGAATAAAAAAGCCACTTCTTTAATGGCATATAATGAGATAGCAAAAATTGAGGTTAACGGCACAAAAGAGGAAATGATTAGGTTTGCTTTAGGCTTAGGTTATTTGGCGTTAATTCAAGAGACGGAAAAGTATTACCGATACACTCCCTGCCATTTTGGTTGGTGGAGAAACGTTGCTTCCTGTAAATTTTTATACTCAAACGCATTTAGGATTTTGAAGCATGGAACGAATTAAAACTAATTCTATAACTATTGACGAAGCAAAAAAATGTGCTGTTTTTGTTGTAAAAAAAGAGCTTTGCTGTAATGTCAACAAAGTTCAATATCTTGGCGGCGGCTCGTTTGGGTATATCTATAAGGTTGATATTGACAGACCGCCTTATACTGTTGTGATGAAAGCTTGCCGATGTGATAATATGTGTGAGCGAGAAGCATTTGAACTAAATCTGTTAGCAAAAGATAGTTTAATACAAATACCAAAAGTATACTTTACGTATTTGAAAGACGATATAGCTTCTATTGACTATATTTGTATGGAGTATGTCAAAGGAAAAGATTGCTTTACTGATTTTTCAAAATTGTTTTTATCAAAAGCAAAAAAGCGTGCATTTGCTGATAAAATTACATCGGCAATGTATGCTTGGCACTCTAAAACTAATGACAAGTTTGGTCTTGTTCAAAATGCGAATTATGATGAATGGTTAGATTATTATAAGCCATTTGCGTTTGATATTCTGCAAACAGTTCGTAACATGGTTGATAGCGGAGAATTAGAATCGTACTTTTTAAAAGTTATGGAATTAGCTTGGGATAATTTTGATTATATTTTCAGCGAAAAAGTTGAACATGCCTCATTAATACACGGTGATCTTAATGTAATGAATATACTGGCAGATGATAAACTTAATCCTATTGCAATAATCGATCCGCTTGAAAGCAAATGGGCAGATAGGGAATATGATTTGTTTCAATTAAAAAGCTTAACCGGAAATGCTTTTGGTCTTTATAAAATGTATAAATCAAAATATCCAACATCAAAAAACTGTGACTTAAAGGTTGCTTTTTATGCAATGTTTCACGAAATATATTGTTATATTCGTTCAGGTAGAAGAACAAAGATTAATCATTTGCGATGCTTATTAAATTTGAAAATAGAATTAAACAATGTTAGAATTTACTTTTGAATTCTCTGCCATCACCTCGGAACATTCGTGTTCCGAGGCTTTTTTATGCCCGAATACTGCTTTTTACGGCGGTATTCGGGCACTTTTTCTTTGCCTCAAAATATTGTGAGAGCGTTTGAGAGATTTTAAGAGACGGCAAATTTCAAAGTTCCAAATCCGTTTTGGTGCGATTTAGGGCATTTATGACTGAGACTTTTGAGAGACATCGCTCAAATCAAAATCGTAACACAAATTGAAATGAGCAAAAAATAGAGACACAACTTATAAAGAGGTTTGCCCTAACATTTGGGGCAAACCTCTTTTAACGATATTCGCTTTGTGCTTTTATTCTAATTAATTTTGTGATATAGTACTAATATAGGGGGTATTGTAACATGAAAAAGAAAAAGAAAGCAATTACAATTATTCTTATAGTTTTTATTCTTGTATTCGGTTTTATATTTGGTGGATATTTTGCCATAAAAACAGTTATGACTAAAGGTGCAATTAACTATTTACAAGATAAATATAACATGTCATATAATCAAATAACTGTTTTAGATTATGAAATGAAAAAGCCCGGAAACGACACCTCTTTTTTGCCGCTTAATACGTATTGGTCACCCTATAAGTGGGAACTTCAATATAACGATAAATCTTTTTTTGTTAATAGGATTGATGGTAGATATTATGATGATTACCAACTGGATGAAATAGAAAGTGTAGCTACCGAATGGTTTAAGCAAAATGTAGATAACAATATTGTGGGAATTAAATTAAGTTCAGTAAATATTATAAATTATCAAGCCCGAATAGCCGGTAACATTACAATTAGCGAAAACAATATAAAAGATTTTCTAAACGATAAAAACACTTATAGTTCAATTGATGATTATACTTATTATGATGTAGTTTTAATGCTTGAAAGCACTTATTTTGATACGCTGTCACAAACGGATAAAAACAACTTGCTTAATAGGATTAAACAAAAACTTCCAAATTCACACATTCTATATGTTATTGGAACAGATGCATCCAAAATATCTAAAGAAAGGAGTAAGTTCATTTATTGGTTATCAGAATATAACGAAATGGATTAAATGATATGAAAAAATTAAAATCCTTTATCTCAATATTTCTAAATATAGTACAACAGATATTAACAGCAGTTATGGCAATTTGGTGCAGACCCTTAATCATAATGCCACAATTTCAAACTGCACTCTTACACCGATTTTGTATAGCGGCACTTTAGAACTTGTACGCAATAAAGATTGCTTGTATCTTTTATATAACAAAAGCGGAACTGCAATTACAGTTGATGATACCGATTTGAATTATGTAATATATAATTTTACAATATATAAAAGAAACTGTTATGAAATTAAACTTGGAAAACATTCCTAACAAATATTCGTCTATATGCGAAAACATTGCGAATACAAAATTCGGGAAAAGGGCAAAGCAATAAAATGAATAAAAAAAATCAATACAACATTAAAGACTATATCAACTCGTTTAATACACAAAAGAAAATTGCTTTATATCTCTCTGCTACACTTTTACTTTTTCATTTATTATCGATAATAATATATTTGATAGAACGTACAGATATAACTATATTAACAGAAAGTAATATAATTTCAGCTATTACAAGTATGTTAACAATTTCATTTTCCATTTCAGAAATTCTTGATGTATATTTGTTTTTATTTCCAATATTTTTTATAATATTTAATTTTGTTATGTTACATAAAAACAAATACAACAAACTTGTTATTATTATAGACTATATTTTCCAAATAATTAACCCTATTACCATAGGTTTTTTCGTGTCTGCATTTTTATTAGTAATAAACAAAGAATATCCAATATAAAATAAAGAAGATAATAGCTATGATTGAAAAAATCCTGTTAATACTTGCGTATTAGCAGGATTTTTTAATAGTGCAATGGGCAAAACTCAGAAAGTTTAAACCACATTCTTCTTTATGTAGTGCGCCCCAACAGGAGTTTTTTTATTTAGCAAAGTAAAGTTAATAATATGAGATCAATACAATTTTTCGCTATACAAGCCCTACATCCTCAACTACTTCATCATTATAAACATAAACTCTGTTAACACGAGCAGGTATTCTGCAAGGGAGTTCGTAATTGAAAGAGTATGCGCTGTCTGACAATTCTTCTATGGAAATGTGAGCGCCGTTTTGAGCGCCGACTATAACAACTTCATCGTTTATATTACAATCAATATCGCTGACATCCACCATAAATTGGTCCATACAAACTCTGCCGAGAATTTTTGCATATTTGCCGTTAATAATAACCTTGCCTTTGTTAGAAAGACAGCGAGGGAAAGCATCGGCATAACCGATAGGAATTGTTGCGACTTTAGTTGTTTTCTCAGTTATAAATGTACCGCCGTATGAAATTTCCCTTTTTGGTTCAAGCTCTTTAATATGAGAAATCTTTGTGTACCAGCTCATTATCGGCTCAATATCAAGAAGGCTTTTATCAACCTCCTCCGACGGATAAAGACCGTATGTAACAATACCCATTCTGCACATATCAAAATATTCGTCAAAATTCATAATACCGGCACTGTTGTTCAAATGCTTAATAGGTATTTCAATTTTTCTGTCACTTAGCATCTTACAAAATTGTTTATACTTGTTTCGTTGCTCAACAGCTTTTGACAAATCAGCTTCATCACTGGTTGCAAAATGAGAAAACATACCTTCTGCAAAAATGTTAGGCAACTCGGTTATGCGCTTGCAAATATCAGCACTTTCCTCGTTGACTTGAAATCCTATTCTGCTCATTCCCGTATCAATGCAAAAATGATAAGGCATATTTTTATTTTGCTTTACTGCTTCGTTTGAAAGTGTAACTGCGTCATCATACGAAAAAATAGGTATTCGTATATCATATTTAACAGCCTTTTCAACATCAAACGGAAATACTCTTCCCAAAATCAATATCGGTGTTTTTATTCCCGCTTGTTTAAGTTCAATAGCTTCTTCAATGCATGCAACTCCGAAAAAGTCACACTTATCATCAAGAAATTTGCCTATCTCAACAGCGCCGTTACCGTATGCATTAGCTTTAATTACGCCGAGCAGCTTAATGCCTTTTGGAAGTTTATTGCGTACACTGTTATAATTATGTTCAAGCTTATTCAAATCAATCTTTAAATAAGTACGATGGTCCATTATTTTATCGCCTCGATTAAACTTACTGTTTCTATATTATTTTTTCTAAAAGCCTCGTTTAGCTTTTTGACAAATACAAGCGCTTTTTCGCTGTCGCCGTGAACGCAAACAGAGTGCGCCTCAATATTAATTTCCTCGCCCGTGTAGGCAACAACTTTTCCTGTTTGCACCATTTTAATAACCCTTTCAACAGCCAAATTTTCGTCTGTTATCATCGAGTTTTCAAGTGACCTTGCTCTAAGCGAGCCGTCCGCCTCGTATGCTCTGTCAGCAAAGACCTCGCTTGCATATCTAATTTTCTTTTCTTTCGCCGACTTAATCATTTGAGAGCCTGAAAGCGCCATTAAAATTAAATCTTTATCGTAATCAATAATTGCATCAACTATTGCGTCTGCCAGTTCTTTATTTTTTGCCGCTTGATTATACATTGCACCGTGCGGTTTAATATGAACTATTTTGCCCGTGCTTCCAACAACGTTACCTAAAGCCTCTAATTGAGCCAATGTGTAATCATAAACCTGTTTAGGAGTTACATCAAGATTTGTTCTGCCGAAATTTTCCTTGTCGGGATAACCGGGATGTGCACCGATATCAACATTATTATCAATACAAAGCTTTGCAGTAGCTTCCATCATATCGTGATTACCTGCGTGAAAACCGCAAGCAATATTAGCGCTGTTAATTAAAGGAATAATTTGTTCGTCATAGGCAGCGCCCTCACCTAAATCACAATTCAAATTGATTTTATACATATAATCACCTAATATTTTAAGTCAACATTTTTTATATCGGTTATAAACATATGACCCGGTGAATGTGTTATGGCAATTTCAGGCTTTGTTTGCATCACTGCGTTTTGCGGTGTAACGCCGCAAGCCCAAAACACCGGAACTTCCCCTTCGTTTATTGTTACGCTGTCGCCGTAATCAGGCTTCGAAACATCCTTTATGCCTATAGCTTCGGGATTGCCTATTTGTATCGGCGCACCGTGAACTCTTGGCATAGATGCCGTAACATTAACCGCTTTTACAACTAAATCGTTTGGAATAGGTCGCATTGATACAACCATATTCCCGTGAAATTCACCTGACGGTTGAAGTTTGATATTCGTATTAAACATAGGCACATTTTTGTTTTCCTCAATATGCCTGACAGGAACGTCAGCTTCTAATAATTCACTTTCAAAACTAAAAGAACAACCGATAAGAAAATACACAAAATCATCACGCCAATAATCGGTTATATCGGTAACTTCTTTTTCGAGAACGCCGTTTTTCCAAATTCTGTATTTTGGAAAATCCTTACATACATCGCCCTCACTCGCCATTGTTTTAAAACGCTTTGAGCCGATATCGCCGACCTCCAAAATCGGGCACGGCTTTGGATTTCGGACACAAAACAGTAAAAAGTCAAACGCATAATCCTTTGGCAAAATGCAAAGATTAGCCTGAGCATAGCCGTTGCACATACCTGATGTTTGGCAATTTATTTTGCCGTTTCTGATAAGTTTTTTCACTTCCTGCGGCAACATATTTGAATAATCCATAGGCACTCCTAAAATAATTTATCAATATACTTTTTTTGCTTAATTGCTATTTTTTCGGCAGTATTAACGTCAACAATCTCAAAGATGATTTTGTCCCCCGGTTTTGCCTGTGCAAGCTTTGGCAAATCGGCACTTATTACTGTTGCTATTTTTGCATATCCGCCTGTTGTTTGGTGGTCTGCCATAAGTACAATAGGCATACCCGAATTAGTAATTTGTATTGAGCCGAAGGTAATTGCATCTGAAATTATTTCTAATTTTTCCTTGCCACGCAAAGCAATTCCCCACAGCCTTATACCCATTCTGTCAATGTCAGAGGTAACGGTGTACTGTTGCTTTGAAAACAGCGCTAAATCATTTTCGCAAAACATATCGTCCTGCGGACCTAATACTACCCTTGCTTTTATTATTTTATCATAAGTATTTTCCGAAAGTTCTCGCTTTTCGATATTTTTAATTTTGCCTGCCTTGCCGATTTTAAGAATATCGCCCGCTTTAAGCTTTCTTCCTTCAAAGCCGCCGACATTTATTTTAAGATTTGTTGAGGCACTGCCCATAAATAAAGGAACATCAAAGCCTCCCGCAACCGCAAGATAACATCTTAATCCTTGCTTAACACCCTTAATGCTTAAAATATCGCCTTTTTTTGCAACGTACGCTTTATTTGTTTTAATAGGCTTGTTATTAAGCGAAATATCAAAAATTCCGCCTGAAATCGCAAAAATATGCTCATCCGTAAACTTAGCCGTTATTCCGAGCATTGTCATTTCAATAACAGGTGCGTTAACATCGTTTTTGCAAAGTTTGTTTGCAATTTTTGTTGAATAGGCATCCATTACACCGCTTTGAGTAAAGCCATCTTTCATTACTGAAAATCTGCCTAAGTCTTGAATGGTTGAAAGCATACCCGCAGAAATAATTTCTATCATAATTCAACCTCGCTGACTGAAGGAGTGTAAGTGCCGTTTGCAACCTGCTTTTCTATTTCAAGATACTCTGCCTTATCTATGCTGAAAAATTTGATATAATCGCCGGCTTTATACAATATAGGCGACTTTTTTGATTTGTCAAAAACTTTTACGGGCGTTTTTCCAATCAATTGCCAGCCACCCGGTGACGCAATAGGATAAATCCCTGTTTGTTCTCCGCCGATTCCTACAGCCCCTTCAAAAATTTCAAGCCTCGGTGTTTTTAATCTCGGAGTAAAAAGTCTTTCGTCCATACCGCCGAGATAGGCAAATCCGGGTAAAAATCCCAACATATAAATTAAGTAAGGCTTTGATGTGTGAAGCTTGATAACCTCTTCTCTTTCAAGAGCTGTATGGCTGCACACATTTTTCATATCCAAAGCAAACTCATCGTCGTAGCACACAGGTATATTCCAAACCTTAGCCGTGCTTTTAACGTCGCACTCTTTGCCGTTTATAAGCGCTTCAACTTTCTTTTTTAGTTTCTTTGAGTTAATGATTGTGCAGTCGTAAAAAACAGTTAACGAAGCAAACGTCGGTACAAGCTCAACAATTCCGTCAATATGCTTTGCTTCTATTCTGTTGCAAAGACCGGTAACCTGACGGTTAACCTCTTCGCTTATTTCATTTTTAAATTGCACGGTAACAGCGCTGTCGCCGTTTTGCAAAAATGAATAAATCATTTAAAATATCCTTTTTTAATTGTTGTTTCAAACCATTTATCAGTTTTGTCCTCAACCGTGTGAGGATATTCAATAAGCCCACGCATAAGTGAAATAATCGGCAAAACAATATTCTTGCCAATTCCGTCAATGTAAGGCCTTGCTTCTCCGTACATATCAAGCATACCCGCTTTTGCCGCAGCATCCATAACTGCCGCTTCCTCTTTCTCGGTATGAAAAAGGTCTAAATCATTCAAAAGAAATGCCGTGCATGCCATAAGAGCATTCATACCCCAGTCACTTACAGTTGCTGTAATAATGTTGTCGGCAGCCGTATCTGCCAAAATACCAAAGCCTGTTCCTGCCTTGCAACCGCCCTTTTCAGCGTAAGGAATATATTTTCTTATATGTTTTTCAATAGTGCCCATACCAAGCTCATTGCCAAGGTCACCGATAGAAAGATTATAAATACCTCTGCTTTGACATTCCCTAAAAAGAACATCATATTTTGCCTCAATATCGGTTGTGTTTACACCTACTGCATTATGATAATATCCGTTTTTGTTTCTGCCGGGTGCTTCATTAGAAATAACAGCGCACGGCAAGCCGTGAGAAAGTATTTCTTGCGTTTGTTCCTCTTCCTTGCTCTTATCCTTAGTAAATGAAACAATGCAAATGGTGTTATCGGGTATATTGTCAATATCATAAGTAATATCGACACCTAAAACCTCGCTCATAGCCTTAATGGCTTTTTCGCATTGCTCAGGCACTAACATAACAGGCTTTGCGCCAAATGCCCTTATAACAAATCTGGCAAAAACGGTAGATGAGATAATTCCGTCAGTCTCAGCCTCATTCCAAGGGAGAAGAATAAATCCCGTTAAAATAAAAACCTTTTCGCCCTTTTTAATATTTTTCACAAGTCCCTCTGCCCCATTGAGCGACAAAGGCTTTCCTGTATATTTGATTGCCCCGTCGTAGAGAATTCTGCAAACGCCGTAACCTCTCGGGTCAAGGTTCATAAGCCAATCAAGATTGTATCCGACATTAAGTTTGGTAAGCTCGGTTTTGTTCATTATTCTTTGCACTGCTCCTCAAAATCTTTAACTAAAGCGTCTTGAATTGTTTTCAACATTTCCGGCGCTTTTCCGCCTACCTTTTTGCCGTCAACGGTTTTAACCGGAATGCAGAAAGAACCTGTTGAATGAACAACAATTTCATCTGCCGACATTAATTCATCAAGAGTGTAATCTCTTTCTTCAACATCGTATCCAAGCTTTTTCGCAAAAGCAAGAAGCCTTATCCTTGCTGTTCCCGGAAGAACCATATCGTCAAGCTGGTGAGTAATAACCTTACCGTCCTTAAAAATAGAAACATTAGAGTGTGCGCACTCCGTAACAATATTTCCTCTGTGGAAAATTGCTTCTTGGCAACCTGCCCTGTCGGCAGCAGTAGCGGCAAGGCAAGACGGAATAAGATTAAGTGTTTTGCAATTGCAATAATAAAATCTTTTGTCCTCATACGTAATAACATCAATCGGCTTATATGTATCCGCAACAGGGCAAGGCGTAAGTGTAATCCACAAATTGCCCTGCATATTTTCAGGATAAATGTGACCACGAAGCCCATTTCCACGAGTAACCTGCATATAAACAAATTGGTCGCCGTCATCGACCTTTTTAACAAGCTCTCTGAGCAATTTGTCAAGCTCGTCACGCTCTATCGGAATGTTCATACCGAGAAGTTTTGCGGAATTGTAAAATCTTGTAAGGTGCGCATCCATATCAAAAACAATATGATTATGAGCATATGTTGCATCATAAACACCATCACCAAACCAACAAACTCTGTCAAGCATCGGAATTTGCATTTTTTCAATCTCGTCATACTTACCGTTATAATAGCCTAAGTTTTTCATTATGAATACCTCCATATATCAAAGCAGGGGTCTGCCTTGCAGACCCCATTGTCATTATTAAGATTAGCATATTTATATTTACATGTCAATAAAAAACAGTCAACATTAATTAAAATTTCTTTTATAATCATTCCAAAAAAAGATTAGATTATTGATAACTGCGACACTCGTGCTTATATAGGACTTTTTTCACAAGTGTGCATATAATTTTTATTGTAATGCTATTTACTATATGATATAATTACAATGCAAAAAATTATATTATGACAAGATTTCAATAAATTACCTTAAAAAGGAATACATTATGAGCGATAAAACATCAACTTTAAAAAAGCCGATTAAAAACGGCAAAAAATTCTTTTTACTTTACAGTGCAGCTTTTTTAGTTTGTGCTGCTTTATGTTACTTTTGGTTTATAATAAATAAAAAGACATTAATTATTAACAGCGACGGCTGGAGGCAGCACTTTGCCGCTTTTGTATATTTCGGCAAATACGGACGTGAAATTTTAGAAACGCTGTTTGAAACTCATAAATTTGTGTTGCCGCAATGGGATTTTTCAATAGGACTCGGAAGCGATATATTAACCACGCTTCACTTTTATGCTATCGGCGACCCGCTTGATTTGTTAAGCATTGCCTGTCCTGCCAAATATGCGGCATATCTTTACAGTCTTTTATCTCTGTTTCGTTTATATCTTGCGGGGCTTAGTTTCGGTGCATTCTGTTTTATTAAAAAGCAAAATCACGTTTCAAGCATAACGGTAGGCTCGCTTGTTTATGTGTTTACCTTATTTGGAATGTTCATAGTGTCGCATCACCCGTTTTTTGCTCTTCCTATGATATTTTTGCCGTTGCTGCTTCTCGGTGTAGAGCAAATTATCGCAGACAAAAGGCCGTATCTTTTTATTGTTACGGTATTTTTAGCAGCTATAAGTAACTTTTACTTTTTCTATATGCTTGCGTTATTTACCGCAATTTATACACTTTTTTTGCTTGTTTGCAGATATCGTCATCGTGCAAAAGAGGCTTTTGGAGTTTTCTTTAAAATCGCAGGCAGTGCAATTTTAGGTATGATTTTAAGTGCAATTATACTTATGCCTGTAATATTAGCCTTTATCGGCGACGGCCGTTCATCTGAGAGTTATGTTCATACCTGGATATACAGTATGGATTATTATCGCAATTTCTTAGCTTCTATGATTACCTGTCAAACAAAACCGGGATATCTTACGCATCTTGGATATAACGCTGTTGCGCTTCCTGCCGTTTGCGTTTTATTCTTTACTAAAAACAAAAGTTGGAGCCCATTAAGATTAATATTTTTAGGCGCTACGGCTATGCTTCTTATCCCTGCATTCGGCTGGGCTTTTAACGGATTTTCATATATGGCTAACCGTTGGGTTTGGGCTTACGGAATGATTATTGCCTATATTGTTGCAGTAACATGGCAAGACCTTTGCAAAATAGATATTCGCAAGGGCTTAGGCATAATCGGGGCAATCGCAGTATATTCCTCAGCCGCCTTATTGATGATGAATGAAATAAATCACAACATTATTTTTTCTCTCATAACAGCGCTGTTAATAGTAATAGCTTGTATAATCGGAAATAAATCGGCAAAGAAGCTTATTGCTCCCGTTTTAGCAATAATCCTTGTATTTGCCTCATTTGCAGGCAATTCGGCATATTTTTTCAGCAGTCACGGCAATAACCATATTACAAGCTATGTAAGTTACGGTGCCGTCAACAATAAGATTAAGCGTTCTGCGGCGAGCAAGGTGAAAAAGGCGGCTAAAGGCGATGATACATTCTATCGCTACAGCGGCGGAAAAGTAAATTACAACGAAAGCACTTACGTCGGTATGAATGGCACTTCATTTTATTGGAGTATGGAAAACAAAAATTTAGCCGAGTTTGTAAGCGAAACAGAACAGCCTGCCAATGCGGCATATATGTTCAGAGGATTTAACGATTCAGTTGCAATGAACGCCGTAACAAACGTTAAATATTATGTTAAAAACAAGAAAACTTCGATTCCCTACGGTTTTGAAAAGTTAAAAGGAAAAGTTTATCAAAATAAGAACGCATTACCATTCGGTTACACAACAAATAACGTCATCAAAAAATCTGATTATGACAAGCTTTCATCATTAGAAAAGCAGCAAGCGTTAATTCAAGGCGTTGTGCTTGAAAACGTACCGAACAAAATGAATACAATCACTCCTGTCTTTACCGACAAAAGCGTGCCTTACACCGTTGAGTGCAATAAGAATACTGCCGTCGAGGGAAAAAAAGTGTATGTTTACAATGCAAAAAGCAGTATAAACATTAAATTTTCAGGTGAAAAAAATCAGGAAACATATTTGCGTTATACATTTAATAACTACAGCAATATTGATGAGGACAAGAGTAATTCAGGCAAAAAGCAAATAGGTAAAAGCACATCAAAACATACTTTGCCGTCTCAAATGAAAATGCGTTTTTCCTTTAAAACCGATGACGGCAAGAAATACAAAACCGATTTTGTCACCTGCTATTCATCTTCTTACGTGCGTTACACGGGTGCTAAAACATATCTTGTTGGGCTTGGCTATACCGAAAATGCAAAAAACAGTATTAAAATAACCTTTGATCAACCGGGAATTTACGACTTATCCGACATCGAGGTTTTTGAACAGCCTATAGACCAAGCATCACAACAGATTGCAGACTTAAAAGCAGAAACGATGCAAAATGTCAAAATGGGTGAAAACAAAATAACCGGCACAATTGATTTGCAAAAAGCAAAAATGCTCTGCATTTCCATTCCTTACAGCAAGGGTTGGAGCGCTACGGTTGACGGCAAAAAAGCTGAGCTTTTGCAAGCTGATACGGCATTTAGCGCACTTGCTTTAGACAAAGGAAAACACACAATAGAGCTTCAATATCATACTCCTTATTTAAAAGAAGGAGCATATATCAGCACAGCCGGTGTTATCGCTTTTGCAGTTTTAATAATCATTACAGAAAAGCGCAAGAAAACGGATTATTTATCCTTAAATCAATAATATTTTCTATAGATGAATAAAACAAAACATTATTACTTTAATCAAATGGCTAAAACTAAAGCTGTCTCGCTTCAACTGCGAGACAGCTTTTTATATACACAATAAATTTGAATTTATCAAACTCGGCGTTTGAGAAAGCAAAACAATTGCCAAACCGGTTGCGACGGTGGCAACGGCAGCAATAATAATTGCTGTTTTTTTACTGAATTTTCGTTTCATCAGCTTGCAAATCAATAAAGCGCAAATTTCACAGAATGCTATAACCAAAATAATTATTGCAATTGATTTCCAAAGCCAAGACAATTCAAGCACAAATTTCATATACCGTTCTCCCCTCTCCGGCTTGTTTAAAGCGAAATAACAGCATTTTTAAGTTTAATTATATCCTTTTCGTCAGGGTGAGATAATGCGCTGTCAAAATTATCAATCAACATATCAAGATTAGCAGGCGCATTGGTTAGCTCTTTCATCTTAACATAGCGTTCTCGTACGGATTGAGGCATTTTGCCTTGGCACATATATTCCCCCACAACAACATTGCTTAAATCTAAAGACTGCTTAACCCGACTTAAAATTTTTTTGAAATACTCATCGCTTCCGCCAAATCCTGCTGTACCAAACAAAAATACCTTTCTGTTTTTCAGACTTTGCAAAAGTTTCAACGTATCACAGTCGGCAGTTCCCTTGTCCGTCCAAAAACCGATATAAAGCATTTCGGATTGAGGCACTTGTGTTTTAGCATCGCCGTAGAAGTCGCAATTTTCTTTTGGTAATACGTCATAAATCGCATCGGCAAGCATTTTTGTATTACCTGTCAGGCTGCTCACTATTATTGAATATTTATTATTTTTCAATTTTCAAGACTTCCTTTACATTGTATTTTTTCACGTTTGTTATAAGCGGCAACATCATCATTTCCCCGCCGTAATATTTTCCATTCATATTCAGGCAAAGCTTGTTGTTAATAATTATAACTTTTTTAGTGAAAAAAACAATTCATACCAAGCAAAATTAACCGTTCATTCATAAAGTCAAAGCACTTATGCAAAAATAAAATCAAAAGTGGCACGCTGCATAAAGAACAATTGCATTTTCGTTGACTATTTGCCTATGATATAGTACGATATAGATAAATAATCATAAATAATAAAAGCAAACTTTAAATTATTCATAAATTAAAAATCACAATAGGATAACAAAATAGAGGCACAAAAATGATTAACAAACTACACTTGGCAATGATAGATTTATACAGCGGAGATTCAAAAAGGATTCAGCATTTTTGCAAAGTTCACAGCTACGCAAAGCTGATAGCAGAAAATGAAAAGGTTGATGATAAAACTTTATTTATAATCGAAGCCGCTGCCCTCACTCACGACATAGGAATCCACACCTGCGAAAAAAAATACGGCAATTGCAGTGGCAAATTGCAGGAAAAAGAAGGTCCGAAATTGGCTGAAAATCTTCTTGCTAAATTAGGATTTAATATTGAAACATCACAGAGAGTGCAATACTTAATAGCCCATCACCACACATACGGCAATATAAACAGCATAGATTGGCAAATACTTGTTGAAGCAGACTTTCTTGTTAATATGTTTGAGGAAAGCCTTCCGAAATCGGCTGTGCAAAACGCTTATGACAAAATATTTAAAACTGCCTGCGGTAAAGAAATTTGCAAAAAAATGTTTTTAATTTGAACATATCTTAATTGTAAAAATTTTTCAATTGTAAAAACGTATACTTTTCATAAACTATACTTGCAAGAGCGATTTGATATTATGTGATAAATATTTTGAAGAAAATTTTATTCAAAATATCAGCACGCTTTGCGAATTTTTGATAAGAGAGGTGTTTTTACAATGGCAAAGAATACAGTTCCTGAAGCTAAAGAGGCTCTTAACAGATTTAAGATGGAAGCTGCTTCAGAGGTTGGTGTTTTTTTGCATTAAAATTTTTCAAAACGCCCTATTTAAGCCATTTTCGAGACTCGAAAAATATGCATAGTGGGCGGTCAAACACATTAAAAACATAAAATTAACGAAAAAAGGTCTACATACCCATTAGAAAAAGCGTTGAAGAAAGCAAAATCTTCAACGCTTTTATAATTGAAATAATTATACTTTGTAGTATAATCAAAAAAGTAAATGGAGAATTGACAGATATGATTAGAAAGTTGCAGAAAACAGATATAAATCAGGTTTCTCATATATGGTTAAATACCAATCTTAAAGCACATTTTTTTATTTCTGAACAATACTGGATAAGTAATTATGAATTTGTGAAAGAAATGTTGCCTCAAGCGGAAGTCTATGTGTATGAAAATAACAACAAAATTCAAGGCTTTATAGGTTTAAAAGATGATTATATTGAAGGTATTTTTGTCGCTGATAAAATGCAGTCTCACGGCATAGGTAAAAAATTGCTGGATTATATCAAGAATAAAAAAGCCAAATTACAATTAAATGTATATCAAAAAAATGTCAGGACAATATTGTTTTACCAAAGAGAAAGATTCATTATTCAAAGTGAGCAGTTGGACGAATTGACCGGCGAAAAAGAATATGTAATGAACTGGGAATCAAATTTTGAAAGGTAATAATGTGTAATGCGTGTTATATCTTTCGTCAGGCATGCTTAAAAAAGCATGGACTTGTCAGAAACCGAAAAATAAATATACAAAACACTGTATACTTCACTCCCGATAACTTGATAATTATACTTGAAATAATTATACTTTGTGGTATAATTATATGAAGAGATACAAATACTATATCGGGAGGCCGGATATAATGAAAAAATTTGTTGATAGATTTCAAGAGCTTGAAACGCTTGAAAACGAATATAACAGCAATTCATCTTCTTTCGTTGTGCTTTACGGCAGAAGAAGAATCGGAAAAACAGAACTCTTAAATGAGTTTTCGAGAGATAAAAAATGTATCAGATTTCTTGCAACGGAAGAGTCTGAAAAAATGAACAGAGAAGCATTTTCATCAATTGTAAGCGAATACACATCAAATCCGCTTGTTAAAAAAGCAAGCCTTTCGTGGGAAGAATTGTTTGATTTTATAATAGATTATAATACAGACGATAAAAAGCTCATAATCATTGACGAGTTTCAATATATAGGCAAATCGAATCCGAGTTTTATCTCTGTGCTGCAAAAAATATGGGACACGAAGCTTAAAAATAATAATGTTATGCTTGTATTATGCGGTTCGCTGATAAATATGATGTACAGCCAAACTCTGTCATACGACAGTCCGCTTTTCGGAAGAAGAACAAAGCAAATCAGATTAAAGCAGATTCCGTTTAAGTATTACAAAGAATTCATTGACAGCACGGATGAAAAATTCTTAATCGAAGCGTATTCCGTCACCGGCGGAGTTCCCAAATATATTGAAATGTTTGAGAGCAACGACGACATCTATACTGCCATAAAAAATTCAATTTTGAATTCTCAAAGTTACTTATATGAAGAGCCGGAATTTTTATTAAAAAATGAAGTTCAAGAGGTGGGAAGTTATTATTCAATCATCAAAACAATAGCCTGTGGCTGCGAACAGTTAAGCGATATATCAAATGCGTTGGAAATAAAGGCAACAAATTTGCCAAAATACTTAAAAGTTTTAATTGACCTTGATATTATAGAAAGGGTTGTTCCTATAACGGAAGATAAGCCCGAAAAAAGCAAGATGGGGCTGTATAAAATCAAGGATAACTATATAAGATTTTGGTTTAAGTTTGTATATCCTTATAAATCATACATTGAAAGCGAACACTTAGATTTTGTTCTTGATAAAATCAAAGAGGGTTTTATAAAAAATCATGTTGCTTATGTGTATGAGGATATTTGCAAAAATCAATATCTTCCTGAGTTGATTATTAAAAACACTTTCGGTTTCACTCCTACCAAAATCGGTAAGTGGTGGGACAGAAAAGATACAGAAATTGATATTGTCGCAACAGACAATTCCAATAACATCATCTTTGGCGAATGCAAATATACCAAAAAGCCGCTTGATGTTAATGTATATTATGACTTGCTTGAAAAGGCGAAAAAAGTAAATTGGAATAAGCAAAACAGGAATGAATATTTTGTATTCTTTTGCATTAACGGTTACACGGAAAAAATGCAAAACCTCGCAAAAGAAAATTCAAATATCGTTTTGTACTGAAATAAATACAAGTCTTGTGAAACGGCACTGATGCTTAATTGAGCATTGGTGCTGTTTTCTTTTCACCAAAAAATCTATAAAAATTAAAATTCATTGTATTATTAAAATTGAAAGTGAGCATTTTGACTGTCTGTTTTTAATCAAATAACAACAATCGCAAAAATATATGTATTGACAAACGATATATCGCATACTATAATAGTTCTAAATAGAACGATTAACGAGGAGTGGCAATATGCATTTTTGGGACAGGCACAAAACAATTACCGGCTATTACGAATCGCTCACAAGTTCGATTTGCGACAAGTATGATTTGACCCAAATGGAATATGACATACTGATGTTTTTGCACGGCAACCCCGAATTCAATACGGCGGCAGACATTGTCAAAATTCGCAAATCAACAAAATCTCATGTTTCAACCTCGCTCAAATCACTTGAAAACAAAGGCTTGATTGAAAAGAAGCAAAGCGAAAGCAACAAAAAACACATAGAAATTTTTGTGACCGAAAGTGCAAAAAGCATAATCTACGAGGGTATCGACACGCAAAAGCGTTTTGCCCACGATGTGCTCAAAGGATTTTCGGATGAGGAAATCGCAACATTCAAGAATATTTTTGAAAAAATCTGCAATAACGCAGAAGATTGTTTAAACAAGAAACAACACCGTGAATGTTAGTTATCTGAAGTAAAAAAAGGAGTTTTAATTATGGCAAACAAAAAATACAAACCGCAAATTCCCGATATTATGGAAGCAATTTTTGACGCAGGATACTTGATTTTCGACTTAATCGCAGGTATTTTATTCTTCGCATTTTCAAAGGGCAATCCTTTGTTCATCTTATACGGCGTGTTGACATTGACACTTTGCGGCGGTGACGCATTCCACCTTGTTCCGAGAATCATCAGAGCAGTTCACGGAAGCAACGACAAAATCAAAAGGCAACTCGGACTCGGCTTGCAGGTTTCATCAATCACAATGACAGCATTCTACATTGTTTTGCTGTATATCTGGAAGCTTACATTCCCCGAATTGACAGCACCCGTTGCAGTTGAAGCAATGATTTGGATTTCCGCAATCATCAGAATGGTAATCTGCGTTCTTCCGCAAAACAATTGGTGTTCAGACAAAGGCAACATGAAGCTTTCCGTTATCAGAAACGCAGTTTTCACAGTAACGGGTATCGGCGTAATTATTCTTTACGCAATTTCAGGCAATACTAACGACCTTCATATGACAAGAATGGTTGCCGCAATCATCATTTCATTCGGTTGCTACATCCCTGTAACATTGTTCAGCAAAACAAAGCCAAAGGTTGGCCTGCTTATGATTCCAAAAACCTGTGCATATATGTGGATTATCGTAATGGGCCTTCAGCTTTTATTTTAAGATTTGAAACAATATAGATCGGTCGGTCGCATATTAAAAACATAAAATTAACGAAAAGCCTACATACGCATGAGAAAAAGCGTTGAAGAAAACAAATCTTCAACGCTTTTGTGTTATTAACACTAATAATCAGTCAACGCCAAGAGCTTTGTAAACCGCATCCTCAGCACTTGAATAAAAAATCATATTAAAACAACCAATCAATTCCGCCGGAACCGTTGAAAGATCCGCAGCAGACGTAATAGGAAGAAGTACTTTTTTCGCTCCGCTATCCAAACAAACCTGCAAACTGTTAGCAAGTTCATCAGCCTTAATAAGTGTTCCTGCAATGCTAATTTCACCAAGAACTGCAAGACTGCTTGCAACAGGTTTACCTAATGCCACCGAAGATAAAGCAATCAGTGTTGGTAATGCCAATTTGTCTGTCATACCAATGCCCTGCAAGTCTTGGTAATTGATGATATAATCCTTTGTCGTCGTACTAATAGAGCCACTGATACGGTTAGAATTGGCTTTCAGGAAATTAAACGCTGTGTTCGTTGCTTCTTTGCATTTTCCATCAGAACCAAGACCCGAACGCTCAAATTTTCCATTTCCCGGCATCATCTGAGATTCCAAACGGAATACACCAAGCATACCCGTTTTACCCTGAGCCACGGTATAAACTTGTCCCGGATTGCACATTCCTTCCGGAATCAGCTTTCCACCGCCTTGCTCCGGTACAGACACATAGAATTCCTCAAATGTTTCATTATCAATGTATGAGAAATTAACATCATAGAACTCCATACCACCAAGTTTCTTTAACTGTTCTTTTACTCTGCGACGCATTTCAAGAGAAATCCTTAAGATTTCTTCCAGTTCTTCTTTAGTATATTCTCCGTCAGGATAAAGCAGCTTGATAAATCCACCGACCATTTTTCTAACAGCAATTGTGTCTCGCTGATTTAAGTTCTTTCCAAGACGGAAGTATTTATCCAAGGCATCGCCATACTGTTCTTTACGAAGTTCTCTGATAAACTCCGCAAGATAATCGCTAATAAAGCCATAATCATCTGTAAAATGTTTAGGCCTAAACTTAGGAATTTCCCATCCCGGAATATAACAGTGCATACGATCAAGAAATGCAGTATCGTTTCCCATTACTGATGGAAAAGGTGCAAACAAACTTGATGTTTTCAATAACACATCAACACTTTGATTTATATTTCCGACGAATACCATCGAGGCAGAAGCTGATTTTTCTTCTTTTCCACGAGCAAAAGAGCCCGATGCCATATAGTCTTTCATTATTTGGATACCGTCTTTATCTTTGAAATTGATACCTGCAACTTCATCAAAAGCTACACAATCCCAAAGACCGACAAGTCCGACTGTTTTTCTTCCCATATTGTAAAACAGATTGGCAACTGTAGTTTGGCCACCGGATACAAGAATGCTATTTGGTGAAATTTCTTTATATAAATGAGACTTACCTGTACTTCTCGGACCGAGCTCACACAAATTAAAATTATTTTCCACGAGCGGTAACATACGTGCAAGAAGCAACCACTTTTCTCTTTCGGTCAGTGTGTCCGGTTCCATACCGATAGAACGGAGCATTACGCTTATCCATTCATCTTTTGTAAATGCCTTTCTCCCTTGTTTCAATTCATTGATGTCAACGTGTGGCATCTGAATCGGTGTCAGTTTACGGATATGGATAGGAGAAGCATTTTTATCTTCCTCTATGTATTCATATTCAAGTTGAACAATACACCAAATGCCACCACAGAGTAAACGGTCATACTTACTTGGATATTCTTCTGATATTGGAATAGCTTTAATTCCAAGATTAGAAAATTCTGCCTCGTAGGTATCTTTTCTAATATTAAGATTAACCGTAATCTTATCAATGACAGTATGACTTCCTCTTTGACGGAGCAGGGAAAGAATTTTCTGTGCTTCGTCTGGTCGTACATAATTGTCTGCCAATATTCTTTTTACATTTGCCACACCTTCTTCAATGATGGACGGGTCATCAGAACTGCAATACTGTCCAAGTAAAAATTCAAGCACATAAACCGGAACATTCGCACCTTCCTTGATGGATTTCGTCAAATCCTTACGGACAATCTTTCCATCAAAATAAGTGCGAAGTTTTCTGTTTATGTCCGACATTTCTTCAAAATCGAGTAATGCACTTTTTTCGGAAAAATTATTTTCTTCTGTGCTCTGTTCACTACTTTCGTCATCGACAAAATCAGCATAACCTAATGTGATGTCATTCTCATTTATATCCATTATATATTATTCCTCCCTGTCAAAATTTTCAGAAATTTGTTTCAAAATATGGTGTATATAATTTTTAGCTATACTTTCTTCACCCAAAAAGTTATATTTTTCATCAAGGTAACTTTCAATTTGAAGTAAGATAGAAAGTATGTTATTGACGATACTCACCGGATTATTTTTTGAATTTATATCAGACAATTGGGTACCCATACTAAAAAGCACATTCCAAAAAGTTCCAAGTGGATAAAGCGAAGAAAACATTTTCTTATAAAACTGGCCTGTTGGCGTATTATTTGCAATTTCTTTTACATATTGTTCCGGAGTAACTTCGGTATGTATCCCTGTCAGTTGAAATGCATCATTCATCATTACAAGCTTTACAGATTTAGGTTGCTTTGTCAACATAACAACATCACAAATACAGTTCAAAATCTCAAGTTCTAATAGAGGTAGCAACTCGTCTTTGGATATATCATTCGTTATATTTGATTCATCTATCAAATTTTCATAAATGATTTTCATTTCTTCAAGTCGTTCTTTTATCGGTACAATTCCAAGCCAATCTATCTCATCATTAGTAATTTCACGTACCTGGTTAATTTGAAAATTTATACAGTCAATAAAGTTCTGACAAATGTCATTTGATATATCGCTGTTAGGATTTCCTAAGAAAGAAAAACGAATTATTATTGAGGTTATACAATCAATCACATCTTGCAAGTCCTTTTGAGTGCCTGATTTGTATAGTGCTCTAAAAAAATCAACCCAAAAGCTACCGGCATAGCAAAGATCAATTGCTATGATACTTCTAAAATCCCCAATGTCAGCGCCTCTTTTAGCGGCTTCTATATAAGAACTTTCAGCAAAGGGATAATTCATATTATTAAAATAAATTTTAATGATCTTGCTTTGCTCTTTTGTAACTTTTCCCTGCCTTTTTATTACAAGAGCAAAAGCGTACAGAGCAAGATATGTGCTTCCGATACCTATTTCTTCCGGAATATATCTTCTAGACGCCTTTTTCACAACTTTTGTGACAACATCAAAAGCTTGTGCACTATCATCTGCAATTTTCTCATAGCATTCCTGGTAAAACTTTTGTGTTTTAATTCGCTTTTTTTCTCTTTCTTCGCTCATGTCTCTAATAGTCATAGCGACGGCAAAAGCTATAGCATTAGAAAATCCCCAATCACTCATAACGAAACAACCCTCTTTCAATATCAATTAAAAAAACCAAAATCATCTGCAAATGCAATATCCATAATAATCTCGTGACGAAGAACTTCTATATCATTCTTATCGTCATATGCAACCAAGTAGTATTTCTGCGATTTATCGTATTTTTTATTCTTAAAGTTAAAGCGGAGTCTGAACATTCGCTTCGTCGTATCTTTATCTTTCTTATCTGCAATAACAATATTCTCATTAGAAATCTTCTCGTTATTATCAGAAATAAAATATACTCGGTAACTTGTTTCTTTCACAATATCACTTACCGGCTCTGTCTGAACAAAATCCAGTGTCGTGATAAGATTTGTAATCTTTGAAGTCAGGCTTACAAGAGCAATCTCTGCAAGGCTTGTTTCCTTTTTGCCTTTATCTACTTTCACATCAATCATTGGTACAAGCATTTCCTGCGCAGAGCAGCCACCATGAACATAGTTCTGTCCTGCTCCTGCAACCTTGAAAATATCCGAGGCAAGAGGAAACGATACAATACGCTCATCGTCATTGCCAAGTACCTTACCAACCGTTGTATGGCAAACACCGTCTGCCTTGATTTCTTCGGAAGATATGGAATAACGTTGTCCAACGCTGTTTGATTTTGAAGCAGCTCCGGCAATCTTATCAGTTGCCTGAATTTTATCTCTCTTATAAATAAATCCGTGGTCTGCCGTCACAATGAAATGCAATGTATTTGCCTGCGATGCAATCCTCTTTATCAAAGTATAAATCTCTTCAATTGCTTCTTCACAAGCTGTAAAGACTTCATTCTCAGAAGCCGCTTTATCTCCACGGGCATCTATCTGATTATGATAAATATACACAACGTCCTGTCCGGTAAAGATAGAACGAAGGTCAGCCTGCTTCATTGTTTTGAGAGAGTCAAACTGAACACACTTGCTGTTAACTTTATACTCTTGCAGTATTGCTTCTCGCTGTTCGGTTGAAGCACACATTTTTCCGTCAACAAGCACCTCATAAGAATCACTATACTCAATCGTTCTATGAGGAAGGAGAGAAGCCATACCTAACGGTGTATAAGATGGAAGAACGCCTTGCATTGCTCCGATAGAAGCATTGCACTTCTCATCTGCCTGCATTTTTTCAAACAGCGTATGTGCAACCTCATAACGAAGTGCATCAGATATAATAACAACTACTCTGTCCTTTGAGTAATTGATATGTCTTGCAAAGAAATCTCTCTGCAATGTAAGTCCTGTTTCTCCGTCTGCGTCTGCAAGCTCATTGTTCCAGTTCACTGTTATCCGATTCAAATACTCATTCGTATAGATATTCTCAACCAGTTCCCTGATTTTTTCAAACTGCGTGGTATCTTCCAATTTATCAAAGTAAAAATAGAAGTATCTATAATAACGGTCAATCTTATATGTTGACTCCATATATTCCTTAACCAAGTTTTTGATACCGCTGACTGGCTGATACTTACCTTCAGCAATCATATCAAAGGCATTTTGAAGAATGAAATACTCGCTGCGGAAGTTCTTTCCAAAATGCCCTTTCCTGCGTTCTACACAAAGCTCCGGAATCGTCTTTCCATTCAACTTTGCTCCTATATCCTCATTCTCAAGTCTGCCGATAATCCAACTAATCAGAAGCTCATCAACACCTGCAAAGATATTGCAATCTACAAGTGTTTCCGCTTCCATCTTCTCAAGATAATTCTTACCGTTGATTGCATTATAGATAATCTCTGAAATCTCATCAAAACGTGTACCATATAGATAACTGTTCATCAGGTTATCCATAAATGCAATGATATTACCGGATTTATAAGAAATAAATGGTTTCCAAGCCTGCGGCATATCCGTGTGAATACTCTTAGCCGCATAAGTAACAAACATCGTGATAACAAGTTTTTCAAGTGTTGGCTTCGGATCATTATATCCAAATGTCACATCTGCCTGCTGCCAGAATGCAGAAAGCAAATCATACTTCTCAAACTCTGTTAGGTATTTGTTATCCTGCAAGCCATCGTCTGTCAAAATTGAACGCAATACTTCCTCAAAAGAAGCGGTCTTGTCCTTGCAAAGAACGCTCATTAAAGCAACTTCTATCGTACTTCTATTGAAATTCTCTATTTCCAAATCATAAAACTTCTGCGTTCTGTCTTTATTCGCAAAGAATTTAATATAATGTTGAATAACAGGCTTGTACCGTTCATCAATTCCTAAATCAAGCGTAAGCAAAGAAGCACGGTCGGCAAAAAATTCTTTGGAATATCGAATTGTATCTGCAAGATGGTTGTCCCTTATACTTGGTTTTGCAAACGGAGCATACACAAGATAATTGGTTGTCGTATCCTCTCGTTCTAAGAAGTATTTGGTATAGAATTGGTTGTCCGGCTCAAGATGCAGAACCTTTGCATTTTCCAGTTCTATGCTGTCAATATCCTCCTGAAACTCCGCATTGGCATCATACCAAAACACAAGTTTACGGACATCACTTGCAAACTCACTATTTAATTTGTCTGTAATCTGTTTTAAGTTTAGTTCTGCCATAAGCAACCTCTATGAATTATTTTTTAGTTTTATATCATCGACCATATCTTGATAAACATCATATTCTACTATTTTATTTCCTACATCTGTTATCCTTTTTAATATTTTTTGTTCTTCTTCCTCGCTGACAGCACTTGATGCCTGCTCACTTTGTTCAATCCAAAATATAAACTCATTTCCTAAGCTGCTCTCTACTATTTGATTTGCCGCTACAATCGTTTGGCTATCATTAAATACCTGAGTCCCTTTCCATACTTCATTATCATTTCTTGAATAAAGAGTCACGATAATAATACCCATAAGATTAGATATTGTATATATAGTATTACCTGAATATCCTGAGTAGGATGTTAAAGAACGATGTATAGTGGTATGTGGTCGTCCGCTTTTAAACAAATTGTCACCGTCTGTTTTTGCATTCATTATTCTGTCAAAAAAGAAAATATGATGTTCAATATTTCCTAAATCATCACGTCTCGATAACAAAAATTCTCGCATAATTTTTTCTGATTGTATCATTCCTTCTAACGCATCAATTTTTAGAGTCTTTTCTTTAACAAAATCTATTATATCCAAATAGAGGCTTCTCCAAGATAATGATGTAAGGAAGTAAAACAATCTTTTATCGTAACCGAATTTATCTTTCTTATCCTTTTTGTATGGGTAAAAAATCGTATTAGCGAAATATCTTTCAGACGCACTAAATAATTCTTCGCAATCGTGACAAAGCATATAATGCTTTTCGATGTCCTGAGCAATTCGGTTCGGATTTTCATGACTGCGAATATTGCCTATCGAAGTATTTTTCAGATATTTCCCTATAAATTTAGGAATAATATGGCTAAGTTGCAGTTCCTTATCTTCGCCACATAATGCACATTTACCCATCATATCCACCTCACTTATATCTTCGCCAAAATCTGCATTTTCTTTCCATCAGTGGTCTGGACTTTTTCGTAATTGACCTTTACACCATCATCAAGGTCAATGTCGATACGTGAAAGAGCCAAGTGAGCGATTTTAGCATCATAATCTTTGGTTTCCTTAATCTGTTTCTGAAGTTTTTCCTTACGCTTTGTAGCATTGGAAATTTCCTTGTTATCGTGGCTATTGTCGATGATTTCCTGCATACGTGTAATTTCTTTTTCATATACACGCTGAATACGATGCAGGTACTCAACTCGAACATTGCCAATGGTGTCTGCGTTCCAACGGTGCATATAAACAAGAGCCTTAAATCCATTCTGCTTACCACTGTCAAACAGCCAATAAATCGGGCGTTTCTGGTAAGTCTTAATATGGTCCTTGATGAAATCAGTCAGGAAGTAATTTCTGATAACTTGACGGCTTGTCTTACCTTTATTGCCAAGTGCATTGGCAATAAAATCAAGATTTTCTTCAAGCGTGTCTTCTCCATAAACCTTTTTCAGCCAAGCACAAAATAGACCGACAATATCATCTTCAAAATATTCCTCGTCCGTAATTGGAATGCAGTTATCTGCATCGGGAATAAAGGTTTTATACTTACTTTCGTCCCACTCGCCGCCTGCATAAGCTAAACCGTCAACATCAAGAGAATATCGACCAAACATACAACCCACTGCATAGGACACAAGAGACACGATTTCGTCGTGAAGAGTACGAACATAGTTACTGCCTTTCATACTTTCAGGCACATCGTCTTTGCTGTCATACACTCTGTGAACGGTAATGTCCTTGTCTGCCACATCAGGCGTCAACTCGTCATTCAAACCGTATATGTCAATAAATATTCTGTTTAGCTCTTCTTCGTTTTCTTTGAGCTTGAGGAATCTTTGCTCGCATTCCTCTTTCCATTGCTCGTATTTATCTGAAATTCGTTTTGACACTTTTTAATCCTCCAAAACTATTTGTTGCCACAAAGAATACAGTCATCTTCATTCACTTTCTTGCTCTTATAGATACTCATGAATTTGTCAGCAAATTTTTTTGTAAAATCTCGGTCTAAAGCAGTTGACCAAGTTTCCTCATTTCCATTAGCGTTATCACTCCAATTGTACGAGCCGTGCATCACATATTCCAAATCTATAATGCAAAACTTATCATGAAAAACATGACTACCCGGCAGAACAATTCCAATCGTATCAAAGTTTTCTTTTAACTCTGGTAGTAAATACTTATTGCTATTATTCCCGATTGTCAAAATCCTTATATTTACTCCCTCACTTTTCTTCAAAATAAGTTCGTCGTATATTCTTCTGTTTGTAAACCACGCAACCGCTATCCAAATCACATATTTAGCGTCTCTAATAGCTTCGATTATTGTTTTTTCAATGCTGTCAAATACTACATTATGCTCTCTATAATTTATATCAGCATCTTCTAAATACTTCGGTCCCAAAATCAAATTGCCAAAAGCATAACTTTGAGTTTCTTTATAAACTTGTCCAAATAATTGAACCAAATCATTTCTCAATTCTTTTGCTCTGGCAAGCAGAGGGATAGGGACCCTTAAATTTATATCCTCTTTCATTTGATTCCAAATTTTATTGCTAAATTTATTTGTTTTTATAAAATCAATAGTTGATCGCCTTAATATTGTTTGAATCTCTTTACCCTCTGAAGTTTCATCCATTTCTTTTAAATACTCAATACATGTCTTTAGAAAAATTTCACCTTGTTTATTCATACAATCACCCCATGTTATTACATCTTCAGCATCTAAAATATCTGCGTTCGCATTTCCAAAAGAACTTGGATAGTTTTCAAATATGCCATAGCGTTTTCCACTCGTTTTACCAGCGTAAGCAACCCCTGCCGTGTATAGTTACGCCAGATTGTTTTACAGTTCAATTCCATTAAAGAACTCATCAATAGAGTACATTTTTCTCTTTTGCTTGCCCCATCTAATTGTATATTCCTTCGGCGCATCGATCCTCTTATGTGGAAGGATAATTCGATATTCCTTTTCACTGGCAAAGTAGCGGCCTTTACAGAACAAGATGCGATTCATATTTTGTTCTGTAATTTGAAAGCAACTTTGCTTTCCATCATTGAGATTCATTGTTATTGAAGTAAGCAAACGATTGTTTTTTGATATGACTCCGGGTTGTTTCACCACATACTCAATCATCTCTATAATACACCCATTGGGAGAAAAATCGAAATACTTCACGCTATCATGGGAAACAAATCCAAGTTTCTCACAACTTCCCACAAAACGCTGAGGTTGAAAAAACACACCTGCTGTATCTGCTTTAGGAAAGTGCTCTTTGATTATTGATTTTATGCGGTCGTCTACTTTCAATATACGTTTATCGCCGTCATATAACAATGTGCAATCATCCAAAGTGATATAAGTCATACAAAAAACTGGGATTTTACTTACATCTGCAAATTGTACATCCCAATTCGAAACAAAAAATTGATGCGGCTTTGCCATATTCCTATTTGATAAAATCGTTTGAGCATTTTTTAATTTCCAAATAGCTTCACCTGCATCGCCCTGTCCTTTCAGACCGAGTTCTTGTTCGGTTTGACGAAATCTTGCCGCATTGGAAAAATATATCCGACCATTAAATAGCCGCTTGATATACTTTTTCTCTCCAAACTTGACAAAAAGTATAACTCTATCATTCATCATAATCACACCAGCGGATTTCGCTTGAAGTCCCACGAGGTTTCAAGAGAATCCCAATCGGCAATTGAAAGATTAACGGATGCATTTGTTTTCTCATTTATAGTAGTCTTGGCTTCGCTACTGCTCTGAGCTATTGGCATTACACTCAATACGCCTGAACTACAGTTTATTGTTGGGTTGATGATATTCAAAAATTGCTGGACAGGCTTCGAATTTAGGCAAGCCAAAGTATATAAATAGTCATCTTCACAAACATACGCCGCCGGGCTTGCATCACCCATGACACACTTGTGCCGAAATACGGCACGCGCACTAAAAGCGCCAGAAGTAATTAGATTCCATACTATACATTTTTTGAAAAAGCTCTCTTCGTTTCGAATTGTAGAGCCTTTGAAGTTTTTAACTTCATCGCCATTGTTTTCCCATAGGATTACATTGCTGACGCTACAGTACCAACGTCGGAAATCGCTTCCTTTACTATAAAATTCATACTTCGAGCCTACTTTATCTTTAGCAATTTCATACCACAGCCTTAAAAAACGATTATTATCACCTGTTGTCATTCCGGTTTTTGTAGCCCCTATTTCTCCGAGAGAAGGCATATTAACAAACGCACGATAGATACTGTCACTGACCCAATACGAAATGGGGCATCCTGGTATTTGTAGAAAGGTTTCTTGTTTTGCCAAGAACGTCCCTTTTCCACTCAAAAACTGCTGCTCTCTTATTTCCGGCGATTTAACCTCCACGGGTTCATTAAATAGCCTATTATACACTGCTTTGTAATTTTGAATTGATTTGGATCGAATTACAAAAGAAACTGATCCGAAATCTGATCCGAATATACCTCTTCCCGGATGAAGTAAGTCAATGATTGTCCTTTGCGTAATTATTTCTTTCCTTAGTTGCTCATAACTGGTTATAAACATCCAAACAGGAATATTTATCATAGCCATATAGCCGATTGGGGTACACATTCTGAGCGTCTGCTCCATAAACATAGTGCTCATGTCAGACTTGGAATTTGGATAATTGTATTTTGCAAAAGAAACCAGTTTTGCATCAAAGCCAGAATAGCCCATATACGGCGGGTTCGTCACCACAACATCGTACTTCTGCGCCAGCACTTCGACGCACTTGACCAGCGGCAGCAGTTGGTTCTTGACAGATTCGCGCTGTATACTAAAATCATTGCTGATCTCGTCAAACCGAGCGTACAGCCCGGCGAAGTCTACGGGCGTGATGTTCAGGATAGAGCCATACTCTTTGGCGTCCCGCATTTCCGTAATAATGCTCTCCATATCCGCTTTCAGCTTTGGATCATTCTTATGGAAATACTCGACAGTCATTGTCTGAATGCCGTTGCTCTCACGGATAGAATAGAGATTCGGCTGAATCCCACGGGTAAGAAAACGGCGGTCATACTGCCGGGCTTTCATCATCACGGCAAAATAGGCCAGCTGATAGGCGCGATCATCAATATCCAGACCGAAAAGATTGTTTTGGAGGATCAGCGAAACAGCCTCCCTTTCGGTATAGCCGCATTCCAAATAGATCTGCATCAGCACATCAAAGGCATAAACAAGAATATGCCCGCTGCCCATACAGGGGTCGATAACCTTGATCTCTTCCGGCTTGATGGTCTTGTATTCCGCACGGAGCGCCTGCAACTGGACTTCTACTGACTGCTCCTGCCGGGCTTCGTCCAGATAATACTTCCAGCTGTCGTGCAACTTAGCATTGGGGTGCCCCTCCAACCAAAGCCGACCGAGGGAGTTCTCCACCATATAGCGGACGATCCAATCTGGGGTAAAAAGCTGCGTTGCGGCAGGAATGCGCTCCTTTGTGATCTTGAACTTCTTCTTGAGCTGGGCAAAGGTATCGTCTTTCAACTCCGTGTTATAGAACTGATACAACCAGCCGATGATCTGAACCTGACCCTCTTTTTCAACATTAAAATCATCCTCTTCAATATCGTGAACAAGGTGATAAAGAACGCCATCGCTATCCGTAAACGAAACAGTGAGGAGCAATTCCGTATAATCATCTGTCTTTTCAAACAGTTCCGGTAAAACATCGTGAAGCTTATTGCACTGCTTAATAAAGAGCATACGGAATAATTCGTCCAGTTTATTATCATCTTTTAACTGGATAATTCTGTCCTGTTCATAAGATGTAAATTCCAAATCGGTATCAAACGGTGTCGTTACCAAATCGGGCTCTTTCTTCGCCTTATTCTCAGAGGAAAGCACACGAACACCGGAAGGCAAATAATCATTGACTTCCATAAAACGAATCGCAATCAAACGATTGAACCAAGTATATGCAACTTCCTCAACCACATACCCCAATGCGGATTTATAGTCGCCATTTTCTTTTTCTTTTTTTCTGATTGCATTAACCAGTGCGTTACGCTGTTTAATCTCTTTACCCGAAACTTCGGCATAATCCTTTGTTCCGATATCATAAAATTCCAAGTCGGAGGTTGAGTGAGGCAATTTGTCCGCAATACCGTCCTCCGTAATGCCGAGCATACCTGCCTTATATGTAATATCGGATATAAGCTTTTGTCTTGCCCAAACGGCAAAGTTTTTTATCGCTGTTTTATTCATTGTATTTCTCCTCAGAACTCAATATTGATAATCGTATCTTCTTCCAAAGTGTTCATAAGTTCCTTTTCCAGCTCGGCAATATACTTTTTAACATCTGTTTCATTTTCTATCTGCCAAGTGGAAGCAGCATTGATAGATTTAATGCTGAGAGTTTTCTTTTTCTTCACTTTCACGGCAGGTGCCATAGTCTCAGATTTGCAATTATCAAATTGTTCAGCAGATTGTTCGCAAGCAATAAGTTTTGCTTCCTCGTCGCTTATTTCATTTAGGCAACGAACCTTGAGTGCATCTGCTTCTAACTTGATATTTTGCAAATCAGCGATATTGGCACAATGATTAGCTTTGTCACTGATTTCTTGGAACAAGCGAATATATTTATCCGCCAATTTATCGTGGCATTTTTTATCTTTCAAATCTTCAAACACACGCTGTCTTGCATCTGAAATTGCAATATCTATAGGCTTTTGAGTTTCCTTTAGCAACGAGCCGTAAAGGCTGATAAATTTATCCAGCAACTCAGGCAATTTGAATATTTCAAAATAAGGTGACGGTTTTTTCAAAACATCATTAACATTTTTAACAACTAATTCTATATCGCCGTTTACGATAAATGTTTTACTGTCATCGTAGGTTTTCATCAATTTAAGTGCCTTGTCAAACAAGGTTTTTTGCTCTCCTGCAAAGAACTTTTTAACAGGCTCATAATCCTCTGCAAAATCAAGAAAATCATCTTTCTTTTGGTCAACAAATGCGAAAAACTCCGCAGAATATTTCATCTGCATTGTATCTGTCATAAGCTTTTTACCTGTTAAAATTATATTTTTACCAGGATATGCGCTCTGTGTCGCATAGTAAATATCCAATTTCTCAAGGTCATTCTTCAAATTTGATGCATAACCAAGAAAGCTTCTCATAATCGCATCGTCATCATCACTTGCCGAAGTAACATTGAATAGTTCTTTCATTACTGTACGGACAGACTTCTTCTGTTTTTCATTCGCTTTTACACGCTTTTCAGTCATAAGCTTTTCATTAAACTCTTTGCGTGTTAGGTATCGAATTATTTCTTCTTCGCTCTTGGAAAGAAGTGTAACTGCTTCGTTATTAACGAACATTGCAATTTCACCGTCTTTGAACAACTTTGCAACAAGCCATTGAACATCGGCTTCTACAAAACCATACGGTGCTTTCAAGAAGCGTTCCAAAATAGACTTCATAGAAGTTTTCATGTGACGCTGTGTGTTCAAAGCGATATAGTCATTAACATCGTGCAAAGCCAATTCATTCTTTGCAGTAGTTGTACCTGCAAGAGTAAGCTGCTGTCCATTGTTCTTGAACAGTGTGCGTATATCCGACTCACTCATTGCCGTATCAATATAAGACAACTTATGATAAACAGTTGAAACAAGCTTGCCGAGTGCTTCATTTATCTTGGATGCAATTTCCTTTGCTCCGCTCTGAATTTTATCTCCATTCACATAGATTTCTGCATTCTTCAAGCTTTCGGAAAGGAACAGCTTTGCAGCACCGTTTCTCTCACGCATTTCCACTTTCTTAGCTTCTTTAATGCTTTCAAACTGTGTAACTGCATTTGTAGCGTCAAAGCGGATAAATTTTTCTATCTGCAAAGCAGAGCGGATTTCATCAAGGAAAGTTCTGTCGTCAGGTAATACTACCAAAACACAATTTGACTGACCGGACAGAATTCTCATTGTCGTTTCATCTGCTCGCTCATCGCTGTTCGGAGTAAGGATTTTCAATGTTATATCATTATTCTGATTTGCCTTATATGGTTTATCATCGACAACCTGATTGAAAGCAAACGCATATCTGCCGTTGAAAGCAGGATAGCGATACTTCTTTTCATCATAAAGACCGTCAAAAATCATCTCGGATACTTTTGCAATAACTTCCCCGGAATCTACATTCTGTGATTCAATCGCCCTGTTGATTTCCTGCTCCTCATCTGTCAGGAATACATAAATGTCCCCGTTCTTCTGAACCAAAGTCTGACGAACAAGACGTTTTAATGCATCTTCTACCTGCTGTGCAAGAGCAATACGGTCATCATTTACATTGGATACCATAAGACTTGTGATATTCGGGGTATTTGCTTTGATTTCCTTAACGTACTTAATCATAAAGAGTGTTTTCAGTACATTAACATCGAAACATTCTTTTTCGTGATTTGGATTCAGATACTCATTATCTAAGGCACGGGAAATAACACCCTTATGAGAATGGTCAAGAAATTGCTCAAGGGCGTCATAGAACATATTAAATGGCACAATCGTTCCCGGTTCATCGTTCATAACCTTTACGGCAGATTCTTTGAACAACGCAAGCATAGAACGCTCGCCTTCTGCCAAATGCTTACCGGATGCACCGTGAGTACGAATGGAAGTCAGAACACTTCCAAGCAAATTAAACTGATATGGAATAAACGGATAGATGTCCGCAAAATTTTCTCTGTCTGAATATAATTTCTTTTCAACACCATCGTTGAACAGAATGAGGTTTTTGATGACTGTCGCCTTATCATCATAAAGCAGTGTAAGTGTCTGTTTTCCTGCTTCGTTCTTTTCAAGGATTCTCTTTTTGATAACCTCATCAACATTAGCTGATGAGAGAGAAAGTCTGGTATCAAAACGTCCCTGAATTTTCGAAAAGTCATTTCCTTTTGTTTTTGTAATCGAATCAATATCCTGCTGACTTGTTACGATAATCCAAGCTTTACCGCCGCAGGCAGTACCCAAATCTTCTGTTACAGTCTGAAGGTTCAGCATAAGTTTAGAATCGTCGCCTATGTACTGTCCAATCTCATCAATCAAGAATACGATATGATGATTGCTCTCTTTTTTATCAAGATATTTTTTAACAAGTCTGGCGAAATCCTCAACCTTATATGTATATTCACCGGTAGCTTTTTCACAAAAGTTTCTACCGGCTTCTACACTCATAAAACCAATCTCATCAAGAACCTCTACCACATCGTCCTGAATGAAATCAAAGTCGCTGCGTGATTCATCCCAAGCAGAACCAAAACTATCCTCAAATTTTTCTTTGAATAAATCATACTTTCCTTCTTCCGTCAAGTTGCGTTCCAAATCTGCAAGGAACGGATTAGAACCACTAAACCCCTGCATTTCATTGAACACATTCTGCAATACGGAAACAATGGCGACCTTAGACTGTTTGCCATTTACTTCGCTTTTAGAGTCAATATTGAAAAGGACAACATCCGTCGGAATCGTACCTGCCAGTTTCATATCTGCAAGCACCATATGGTCAGAAATTTTATTATCATCTACGAAGTAATCAATCGCTTTCTTGCCGCCAACTTCTTTATTTTCAAGGAGATAGGATAAAATCTTCAGGAAGTGAGATTTACCACTTCCAAAGAAGCCGGAAATCCACACACCCATCTTGTCTGTATTTCCGGTAATTCCTCTCTTATAGCTTGCAAAGAAATCAGAAAAATGCTTCTGAAGTTCTCTTGTCACAACATATTCTTCAAGCTCTTGCTTAATATTTGCGTCGTCATCCTGTCCAACTTTGATTACGCCTTTAATATCTCTGTCGATAGGCTTTGAAAACATATTCTTGATAATCATAATTTCCTCTCCTCTTAATCCACAAGCTTGAATGCTCTGTAATAGTTATCGTCCTTTATTTCTCCAAACAGCACCAGTTCCTGACCGTCATAATTGCCCGGATAAAACAGCACTACCGGAACATTATCTATGACCTGATGTAAATTATTTAGTACCGTATGTGAACGCAATATCGGATAGCATTTTCCTATACCAGTAATAAACACAACTGCTTTCTCCGGCGTATTATCCCTGATATGATTAACTATCAGACTATCTGATGATGTTATCCTCAACATATTGCTGATAGATTTTGATACTCTCTCAAACCCTTTTATCTTTTCAAACTGATAACACTTTTCTAAATATCCTTTTTTGATAAGAATATCAATCATAATGTCGTAAAGGTCAAACACTACAACTTTGAAATCATCATCTGAGTTTTCACTTTTTTTCTTGATGTATTCTATCCTCTCACGGATATACAATTCTTTTTCAGCCGGGTAATCAAAGATATAGTATCCGACTTCATTACCTAACCCTTTGTTCTCTCTAAACGAGGGTTTTTGTATCATTTCTTCTGCTTTATCTAATCGTTCGTCAAGCGACATCATTTAGTCCACCCCTGTAATTGCCTTAATCATTGCACTCTCTCCACACACTTCAAGATAACGTTCTAAAGCAATATCAAGAATTGGCGGCGTTATTGTTTTCTTCTTATCAACAACCGTTAGAAGGTTCGCATCTGTCAAATAGTTAAAATATATCGAGCGAAGCCTGCGTTTTGTACCATCTGTCCAAGCTGCAATATCTTCACTTTGAATTTCTTTATTCTTGAAAAAAATATTTACATCTGCATCTTCGATTATCGGAATACCAAGTATATTTTTTTCTCGATACACTTCAAACATAAATTCAAAAAACAATCGGTCTGACCTGAGAATGGCAATCAAATTGATTACCTTTTGGGTTGCCAAGTCAGAAGTACAAAACAAGTCAATCAGTGTCTTATCAAGTCTTTTGGCTCTATTCCAAATGTATCCATATATCCTTTTGGCTCGATATTCTTTTGCCGCACCAAAAAGATTTTCTTCTATACACATTTTTTTGATTTCTTCTTCGGACTTTCCATCATCAATCAATTTGATGACTTTCTTCATTTCAACAAACCAGAATGATTGGGAAATCAATCCGGCATTGTATTTTTCCTGCATTACATAATCCTCAAATTCTTAAGAATAATTTTTTCGATTTACGAAATAATAAAAGCAGCATTTCTCGGAATAGACAGTTCCAAGAAATGCTGTGTGATTAAATCTTAACAAGATTATTTAATTTATTCATTTGTTTTTTCTTCTGCGTGAGCGATGAATGAACATACAAATTCATCGTAGTTGAAACATTAGCGTGACCGAGAATTTCACTTAGAGTTTTATAATCCATACCAAGTTCGATACAGCGTGTTGCAAAAGAATGGCGAAGAGCGTGGAAGTTTATTTTGTCAATTTTGCAATCTGAAAGACATTTGTTAAAAATATTTTGTGCTTGCCGTGGTTCAATAAATTTATCTTCAAGACCTGTCAGCAAATACGCATTTTCGTTTTTTGGATTGAACGATTTTAAGATAGATACAAGAAATTTAGGTATCGGTATCATTCGATTTGAATTTGTTGTTTTAGGCGGTGTGATGATAATTTTTGTTTTAGAATTTTTGTCATCACATTGTACTCTTTGCATTGTTTTGTCGATACTGACAATGCCATTAAACAAGTCAATATCACCCCATTTCAACGCACAAAGTTCGCCGCATCTTATGCCGGTGTATAATGCAAAAAGTACGGCAAGTTTGGTTAAATCAATATTTTTTGTAAGATAAGCTGTTAATAGTTTTTGCTCTTTTTGAGTTAGTATTTTCAGCTCGTTCTTTTGGTTTTTTGGGAAAGTGATTTTGATATGCTCAACGCATTTATAATCATTATCATAAGCGAAAGAGAGAATGCTGTTTATGACAGAAATATATGTTTTAATCGTTGTAATTGACATCGCATTACAAATCAAAATTTGATTAACTGTTTGCTGAACAATCTTGCTGTTAATCTTTTCAAGCGAACAATCGCAAATTATTTTATCCATATTTTTTGATATGAAAAGATACTTTGTATAAGTCGATTCTTTCCAAAAAAGTTTGTTGTCCTCAAGCCAAAGCGCCGACACATTTTTAAAACTGCTATCCATATTGCAACTCCTAATCCAAAAAATTGTACAGTCGTCTTCTGAAATTCAAATTTATTTGACTGTGATACATTAATATAATATAATAATAGTATTAAGGATTTCTCAGAACTGTCTATTCCGAGAAATCTTTTTATATTACATTGTGTTGCATATTAACTTGAAAAAGTATCAGTTGCAAGTATAAAAATATAATTTTAATTTGAATGTGCCATCGGATTTTGCATATAATATTTCTATAAGAATGCAATATTTGCATATTCTTGGTTGACAATGTGCAATTACTGCATTATAATTCAATCAGAGGTGCAATTATGAATGTTCTAAAAAACTTGAGAATTGAGAAAGAATTAACTCAACAACAAGCGGCAAAACTGCTCGGAATTTCTTTACGCTCATATATCACTTATGAAAATGATGATACAAAAACGGGCACAATCAAGTATAACTATATAATCGAAAAGCTAAAAGAAATAAATCCTATTGATGAGGAGCACGGCATAGTTACTGTTGAATATATAAAAAACAAATGCAAGCCAATACTTGAAAAATATAACGCCGAATACTGCTATTTATTTGGTTCATATGCAAAGGGAAAGGCTACCGAAAAAAGCGATATTGATTTGCTGATTTGTGTTGACATCAAGGGTATTAAATTTTTTGGATTGGTTGAGGAATTACGGTTATCACTCTGCAAAAAAGTTGACGCACTGGATATCAATCAAATAAATAACAATCCCGATTTAGTGAAAGAAATATTGAAGGACGGCATTAAAATTTATGGATAATGTGAAAAACAACAACTATTATTTAAATAAAATCATTTCCGATTTGGAATTTATAATTTATCATATGGAAGACGTTGACATAGAGCAGCTCTCGAAAAACGATATTCTTTTAGATTCAATGCTGTTTCGCATGATTCAAATTTCCGAAAACGCAAAAAATTTAACCGAAGACTACAAAAATTCAAATCCGGATATTCCATGGAGTGCCATATCCGGTTTAAGAAACCGAATTGTTCACGATTACGGCAATGTTGATTTGAATGTGGTGTTTGATACATTGAAAAACGACATTCCCGAACTGTTGGATATACTAAAAAACTAAATATCTAAATTGTAAGATAACATTGATAATCCTTGCCTGCATGGCAAGGATTTTTCTTTTGCGTGAAAATAATTTATAAATTTTTTCTAAAAACACCCGAACAAAACGGAAATTTTTCTCCGTATAGTAGAGGGAGTTTTTTCTAAGTGCTTTTTCTTTTTGGTTTTCACTTTATAAAAATATTCTCTCGAATAATTTTAAAGGAGGGTTTCGTATGCGTAAGAATTGCAGTGGTCAATTTTTTCTTTTGCCAAACAGGATTTTTGATGAACGGTTATCGCCCAACGAGTTTATCGTATATTCTTTTCTCGTTCGAGCGAAGGACTCGTCGGGGCAAAGTTTTTGGTCGGTGCCTATGATTGCGAAAAGCTGTTCGATGTGTGCTTCCACTTGCAGAAAAGTTTTGCATTCGCTTGAAAGCGGTGGTTACATAACTATCTCAAAGCGGTTTATCGGCGGCGAGCAAAAGAGCAATCTATACACGGTCAACAAGATTTAATGCACCGTGCTTTAGGGTTTATCGGCAAAGAATATGAAAGGCTTTAATTTGGAAATTTTATGATTTTTAAAACGAAAATCTGCGGCTTTTGAGTGGGTTTTTGAGCGAATTTTAAGCCGTCGATTTTAAAGCAGGATAAAGGGGTATGATTTTCGGGCATTGAAATGCCCGAAAACGCCGTCCGGCAAAGCCTGTCGGCTTTTCGATTCGTAATACTTTTGCGTATGATATGAAATTCGTATGCAGTTAGGGGTGTTTTTCGCAGAAAATCAAGGCTTTTGCGTATTCACTCAAGCGTTGCGGTATGATAAACCTATTTTTGAAAAATCAGGCAACGCTGTAAGCAAAAATTGGCGAGTTCGCTCTAAAACAGAGTAACTTGTCGGACTAAAACTAGAAACGGCTTACAGGAGATTTGTGCAAGCCTGTGAGCGAAATAGGAGGTTAATATGAACTACAAATTTACAATGAAAGGTACATCAAATTAAAGGAGGCAGATATAAAATCATAAACGGCGTGTTGCCTTATGGCAGCAAAAAACAAAGTAATAAACAGTACGAACAAAACGCATAATACTGTTGGAGGTGCGTCAATGGAAGATAATTCTAAAGTGATGCAAACAACATCATACGACATCAACAACAGTCATTACGAAGTGGTTCGCATATTTGATAAGAGCAGAGATATTAAATCTTTGATAGAGGAAAATATTTCTGCAAAGAATAAGGAGGTTTTTAATTGATATTCAAACCCTCCTGTGATATACTCCGTGTTGGGTATGTAATCCTTTTTTCAAGGAGGTTTTACCAATGAAAACGAACTTGAAATTAGCCGATGCATACTACAGACTATCCGTTGAGGAGGCCAACGGCGGTGAATCATCGAGTATCACAAACCAACGAAGTATCGTCAGGCAATACTGTGAGGACAACGGTATTACCATTGTAAAAGAATTTGTTGACGACGGTTTCTCAGGCTCAAATTTTGACAGACCGGGTTTTAGCCAAATGATTGCACACCTTAAAGACGGGTTTGCAAATATGGTTATCACCAAGGACTTGTCAAGACTCGGCAGAGATATGACCGAGTCGAGCTACTATGCAGAAACCTATTTTCCCGAAAATCAAATTCATTATATTGCAATCAGCGACAACTTCGACTCGAACGAAGTTAACATTATGGCTCCGTTCCAATTTGCGATGAACGATGTTTATCTGCGAGACACCTCACGGAAAATCAAGCAAGTCATAAATCAAAAAAGGACAAAAGGCGAATACTGTGCCTGCCCTCCGTTCGGCTATATGAAGAATAAAGACGGCACGGCGCTTGAGCCTGACCCGAAAACTGCTCCGATAGTGCAAAAGATATTTGCCATGGCACACGACGGAAAATCTGCCAGAGCCATAGCAGTGGCACTCACCGAAAACGGCGACATAACACCGCTGAAATACCGTGTGCTGTATCGTGATAACTTCGGTGAAAGAGGTGCTGCGAGAGCTGTTGATGAATGGAATTACACAACGGTAAAGCGAATACTGAAAAATCCGGTTTACCTTGGGCACACAATTCTCGGCAAAACAAAAAAGCAAGTCTCAAATCAAAAAAGAAACTTGCCGTGCCGGAAGAAAATTGGTTTATCACAGAAAATACGCACACACCGCTTGTTACCAAAGAACAGTTTGACCAAGCCGCCTACTTTATGGGAATGAACACAAAGAATTGGCAAGGCTACGAAAAATGCCGTTCAAGCATTTTCAACGGCTTAACCTTCTGTGCGCATTGCGGCGGTGCAATGTGTTCGTCGGGAACAGTGTATAAAGGCGAGCGAATGAAATATTGGTATCTTTCGTGCAACAATATTCCAAAGCGTTCCAAAAATCACTGCGAACACGGAGCGAGAATAAAATATACAGACTTGCTTGAAATAATAAAAGCCGACCTTAACCAGCTGATTTCTCTGTCCGACAAGGACAAAAAAGAGATTATCAAACAGGCAATTCAAAGGTCGGGACAAGTTAATATTTACGAAAATTCAGAGGACAATAAATCTGCTATCGAGGGAAGAATCGAAACAATCGACAGAATCATTATGAAACTCTACAATGACTATGCAGCAGGAACAATATCGGAAGATGTGCTGAATACAACGGCGTCGAAAATGTCCGACGAAGTTGCAAAGCTGAAAAAACAGCTATCCGAAATTGAACGCAAGCAGTCAAATGGAAACGAGATAACAAACAATTATGAAAAATTCTTTGCACTCGTAAAACAGTATGAGCATATTGATGAGCTGACGGAAGAAATCGTTCGCACCTTCATAGAGAAAATTGAAATCGAAGAAAAGGTACTGCCCGAAAATAAAAAAATCGCAGGCAAAAATGTACCTTACAAGCAAAAAATCACAATCTACTACCGATTTATCGGCAATTTTCAAGAAAATATAGTTAATAGACAAGATATAGCGAGTTAGTCGAATATCTTGCCAAAATCAGTGCATTTTAATATGTAAACATACGCACTGAGAGGTTGGTGTAAATCTCAAGCAGGGCTACAACGGCGACCTTACTTCAAAGCAAGCCGGTTCTGTCGGCGGCCAGATGGTTAATGTAATGTGTCCTGTACGAACTGTGCAATTTCAGCGTACAAATTGGGCTAAAAATAACCAACTTCAGCCGATTACATACGAATTTTGCATAGCGGTATAAAAACTCCATAACCCATAAAAATGAGCCAAGAGGTATTTCCCCTTGGCTCATTTTTTAATTAATTTTAGTTTTTCAATGCAGTTATCGGAACAACATATACTCCGTCAGAATGTTTATAAGCACTTATTCAAAAAACATTACATCTTAACAAGCATTTTATCAATTATTTTTTTCGGTAAAATTCAATCCCGACAAATCAATTTCATATTTCAAACCATTTGGTAATTCCGATTGTTTTATAAACATTACGAGATACCATGGCAGATAGGTGACACCGGCTTCCTTACAAATATTGCTCTTGCAAAGCACATAACAGTTGCCGAATTTCCATTCCTTTACAGACATAACATTGTCAAGTGCTTTATGTTTTTTATAATCATTTCCTGATTTGACTTCAACAATATCGATATGCATACCGTTTTGAACAACAAAGTCAACCTCACCATATTTATTTGAATCAAAATAATACAGCTTAAAACCATTAGACTTTAACTGCTGTGCAATAACATTTTCAAGAACACTGCCGAGGTTCATAGAAAGATCGCCATTTAAAATTGAGAACTGTATATTTTCCATACAAGCCGCACAAAGAAGTCCGACATCATCCATAAACAACTTAAATAAACTATGCTTTTCATTAAGCTGTAAAGACGCCTTGGGTTCATCTATATTATAGCACGACAATGCAACACCTGCGTCATTCAACCATGTGAAACTGTTTTCGTACCTGTTCAGTCTTGCACTTTTATTCAAAGAATTTACATAAAAGCGTCTGTTTTTATCATTTAACTGTGCAGGAATACTGTCAAAAATAGCTTGAATTTTGATTTTTTCATTACCCTTTGCGTATTGGCTGATATCCATACGATATTGATTAAGTATGCTGTTTTGATAGTCAACAACCCTTGCAATATCGTGCGTATCAACATAAATTTGAACAGCCTCAGGCATACCGCCCACAACGATATAACTGTAAAACAGTTTATTCATTGTATTATGAACGGACTCGGTTATCGGTTTAGTATTCTCAAAGCACTCCCTGAGATAATCTATCGTGCTGATTTGAACCCCGTTCGCCCAAAGATATTCCTCAAAATCCATGGGATACATTCTATAAATTTCTTCAAATCCGACCGGAAATGATTTTACATGATTATATCCGACTCCGAGCAACGAACCCGATTCCACATAATCAAATCTACCGTCCTCAACAAGAAATTTTATGGCAGTTCTTGCATTCGGGCATTGCTGAATCTCATCAAATAATATGAGCGTATCACCATCAGCCAATGATTTACGGGTAAATGCCGTGATATTAGTAATCAGCGTATCAGCGTCCAAACTGCCGCTGAATATATCCGCAGCGCCGTCGTCGGTAATAAAATTGATTTCAACAAAATTAGCGTAATTGTTCTTTGCGAATTCCCTAATCAATGTGGTTTTTCCGATTTGCCTTGCACCTGTGATGCAAAGTGCTTTTTTGTTTTTTTGCTTTTTCCAATCCGATAATTTATCGTATGCTTTTCTTTTCAGCATTTTATCACCACCTTATTCTTTATAATAATGTAACATAATTTTCATTGTTTTTCAAGAGTTTGCAACATAATTTGCAACATAATATTTGAGTTTTTCTAACAATTTGCGACATTATTTACACCTGTGACTTAATATTTAATATATGTTAAGTATAATACAAAAATTTTAAAAAACAATTTCTTGTCATTTTACCATAATTGCTTCTAAATTTGATATTTTATTTTCAAACAAAACGGATATATAATTCAAGCGAGAACTATCATCAATGTTAAATATAAAATTTCAAAAAATACAAAATCAATCTGAAATCTCAATTACTTAATTATATGGTTGTAATCATGATAAACAGTTATTGTATTCATATTGCCCTACTTAATTATATTATAGAATTAAAAAAGCTATCATGCAATGCCAATGTTTAGCTGTAGCATTGCAATGATAGCATGTCAAGAAAAATTTAAAAAGCAAATAATTTTACTATTCAATAGATTGAATTTGATCTAATTCAAAAATGTCTGAAAGATAATTATATATTTCAGTAAATCGTTTAACATATTTTTTAGCATTGTCTTCGTTAGATTCAACCCAACATTTAAACAACCGTTCTGGACCACATAAATAGTTTGTTATAGTATCATACCATTCTTTAAAATCATTAGTTTTATAATTTTCAATTTCTAACGGCCAATTATTAAAGCAAATATCATAAGTTAATGCTGGAATATTAGAATAATTTCTTTCAAAATTCATATAATTAGAATGGTCTTTCAAAAAAGCAAATAATCCTTTCTCAACTTCTGCCGGCAAAAAAAGTATATTTTTTGAATTTTCAACTACTTGTCTTTCTTTGCGATATTCTTTTTTGCCAGGAACATCCGCATCTAAATTAATAATACTATTAGTAAACTCTGGGATTCCTTTTTTGAATAATTGTAAATAGTTAGTCCAGCCTAAATTAACATCAACAAAATTAATATAATTTTCTAAATTAATAGAGTAATAATGTTTTAATAGATATGTTCCAAACATTAAAGCATGTTCATCCTCAAAATATGCATTAATTCGCTTTGCATTTGACAAAGGTACAAGATTTATATCATTAATAACTTCGTTAAGTCTGGTTGAACCCAAAACATTTTCTGCATTAATCATACGAGTGCCATCTTCTTTATAGGTCGGAGAAAGATATACTATAGCAGTATCATATGCAGATGGCTCGTGTTTTATTCCCGTTTTTTTAATTTCTTCTTTTTTTAGCTTAAACATCTCATTTAATATTATAGGGGAATGGGTTGTAAAAATTATTTGTATCTTGTATTCTTTAGCGGAATCTAACAAATATTTCAATAGTTTTTTTTGAGAAAAGCCGTACAAGGTGGCATCTAACTCATCAATTAATAAAATACCGCCTTTGTAATCTTTTTTGTATTTATCTTTTAGCCTTTTGAATGAAAGAACAGCCAAAATAATTCTTGAAATATTGCCTTCACCAGCAGAGTTAGTAAAAATATCATGCACCCCATCATTAACACCTGCATATACTTGTTTGCTCGTGCCTTTTTCAACACTCACACTAGGTGTTCCGGTCATCTTATTAATAGACAATATTTCTCTATACGCTTTTACACAATATTTACTTTCAGCAGGAGTTAAGTTAATATTCAATGCGTTGGTTTTCGAACTTTCTCCTATTGGTAACAATCTGCTCAGGCTTAAATAATAAACAGGTAATTGAACATAACCTGCTCCTTTTGACTTACCGTCTGCATTCCAAAAACGTATAGTGTCTGGTTTTCCCTTTTGCTTTCTTGGAATACTATGTATAGTAATTTTATTATTCTTATAATATCCTTTGTTATGAAAATTCAAAGTCCATTTATGGCTCCCGATAGGTTCATAATTAACAGACAATTTAAATTTTTCATTAAACTGAGATCTAAAATTATAACCATCTACCGTAGAACATCCATATAATGGAGAGCTTTTTGAAATTGAAAACGGTTGTCCCAGCATTCCCAATAAAGTTGTTTTCTGTGTTGCGTTTCTTCCTGCAATAGCTGTTAATTTTTTACCTAGATCAAATGAAATTTCACTAATAGACCTGAATTTTTCAACTTCAATATTTTTAATAATCATTAGTTTCTCCTCTTTCAACTTATTGCATTTTTAGCAAGCAAATCAAGAACTTTTCCCCCAGGTTCTAATGTAATTGTCGTATACTTCTTTGCAAGTGCAATCGGAACAAGAGCGGTACTATCAAGATCACACTCAAATTCTTCAATTAATTTTGCATATGTTCCTATATTGCTGTAATTAAGCAAATTGGACTTTTCCTTTTTAAAAAGAAACTTATTGTGTTTATCACGATACGGTAACAATGCATTAAAAACAAACAATTTGCCGTTCTCAGTTTTAAGCAAAAAATCTTGACCATAATATGTTTCAGCTCCGAAAGTTGTAGATGAAGGTTGTCTATCAAAATTAATATATTTGTCTCGGAATTCGTCCGAAACTGAGAAAATAGAATTTTTAGCAACAGCGGAACCTATCATTTTAAAATAATCGCATATTGCACCAGTTTTTAAAATTCCCATAACAATAATAGGAGAGCGACCACTGTCTGTTAGTTCTTTGTTAACATCATACAAGTATTTTAAAATTGACGAATGTAACCAGGCTGGGTTGCCAAACACTGCTAAAGGTCCATTGATTATAAAACATAAATCAGATAATGAATTAAGATATGAATCTGGACTTTTTTCTTTAAGCAGTCTAACATAATGAACTACTAACAAATGCATGATTGCATTTGTAAATCTTGTTAACGCCGACTGGTTAGAACCAGAATCACCAACATCTTCCCATATGCGCAAACAATCTGAAGGATAAATAACATTGCCACAACGGGGGCATCGTTGTACTTCCGGGATATCCCATAATTCGAGATTTTCAGCACCACATGTAGGACATTTAAAAAGAACTAATTTGTCTATATCAGCACTTGGATCGTCTGAACGCAAAGCCGCCATGCGAAATAATGTCGTTCTTAAGCTGGTAGTTGCATCGGATTCTGAAAATCTGCAATTATATAGTGCTTCGTCCGTTGCTTTTCTAAAACTGTTACGCACATTGTTCTCATCTTTATAACACATATTTGTACTCGGAAGTGCAAAAGAAAGAGAGGAGTTATTTTTACTCAATTTTGCAACTTCAAACGGATTGACGAAATCACCTTCAGATAATTTTTTAAAATCATTTCGATTTATTAACAAATTGCTTATTTTTACAAAACCTATTCTTGTAAATGGTAATTCTTCTCGAACGCTTGCTTCATAATTGCTGCCATCGATAGATATTACTTTTTGTGGTAAACTAAATTCCTTATCAGGAACGGATACAAAATTACTTATGATATCGTTTATTTCATTCCCGTTAGGTTCTTTCATGTATTCACAATTATCCAAAAACTCTTTAACATCAGGGTTTTCTACAATATCAATGTGAGATGTTCTATCGATGTTATAATTCGACATTTTGTTATCCTTTCTGAGTAATGGTTCTTTGTGGATCAAATTTATTTATTTGAATAGGAACAACAAAAGGGCTCGATAAAGTTTTCACTCTTGCAAAACCGACATCCTGCGACCTAAGTAATGATTGCTTAAAATCAGCAAAGTCATAAAATTTTGCAAGTTCTGAAATTTCTTTTTCGCTATTCAAATGAGAAATAAACCAATTTTCTGTATTTGCAAGAATGTTAGGATGTACAGAAGATACTTCTTGTGTGGCGTATACAAGAGCAATTTTATACTTCGCTCCTTCTTTTGCCAAACGAGGCCAGGTTTCTGACAAATCCATATTTCTTCCAATCAAATTATGTGCCTCTTCGATGTAAATTACAATATTTTGAGGGCTGTTCCCGCTAGTAAAGCAATTCATTGAATTATCAAATACATATTTAGCAATCCTTTTGCTAATTCGTTCTCTTAATTGAGCTTGTCCAACAGATAAATCCAAAATCACTATTTTACCCGCAATAAGATGTTGATAAATTTCTTTGCACACATCCTGTGTTCTAAGCGAAGTATGAAATGGTCGTCCACATTCTAACGTTCTAAATCCCCTAATATAAGCATCATTATTATTAAGACCGACTAACAAATTTAGCATTGCAACACACTCTTCATCGAACCAATTAGCACCGCTGCTTGATTTTAATAGTCCAGTCTCTTTTTTGTTTTTGTTTGCGGTTCTTGCTGCAGCAAACCACTTTACAGCTTCTTCGTAGGATAGTGAATCATTAGGATTAAGGTGTAGTTCTTGTCCTGGCTCAACATTTTCATTTATGATTGCATCTACAGTATCTCTAACCTTTTTGTTTGCATCAAACTTTACAGAAAAAATTCCAGGATAAGCATAATCTGCTCTCTTAAGCAATGTTTTATAGAGGGCTGTTTTTACTTGCCAACGTTTATATTCTCCTTTTTCTTCGATCGGATCAGGGCGGTCCAGTGACATACCTAAGAAAGTATCGATATCGGCTGAACCATCTTTTTTTGCTTCTCTAATTAAGTCTCCGAGAATAGACAAGCCCTCTTGCAATTCGGAATAAAAATTGTTTAACAAATGAGAAAATCCTTCAGTAGGAATCATACGATATCTTTCACAACCATTAGAATAAATATCAGAAATAGAACCATTGTCCTGTTTATTTGCATTTGCATATTCACCATTGATATCAAAAACTAATTGACCAATTGGTAAGTTACAACTATCTGCAATACTCTTTACAACAGAAATTGTTTGTTTAATCATATTAGATTTGCCTGTCCTGGTCATTCCCAAAACAGCAGTCCTGCGAGCCAAAAAATCAGAAGGCTGAATATAAAATGGTACTTTATCAGATTCTTTGGAACGGTGCAATCTATCTGTCGAAGTATATCTGACAGTGCCTATTTCAAAAGGAGATAAATCTTTGTTAATACCCAATGCCGATAATTCTTCTTTGAATCGATTTTTTCTTATCGGATCAACATAATTAACGATAAGCGACAAGGCCTCTGCCTTCGGCATATAGACACTCATACGCATTGAAACAGAAAACGATTCAATATCACTACCCATATTAAGTTCACTGTTTTTCATAAAAAAAGTTCCTAATACACGGCATTTTAAACCGCCAAATTGCAATCTGTTTTGCGTTATAGGATCGAAACCTTTATCACCATCACTCAAATAGACATCAGTTTGGTTTTGATAATTATCAATTTTAGTGCGAATCATATCATCATCTTGAGGTAATTTGCAGGTACCAATTACTCTTAATAAAATTGCTTCTTTTTCCATTTGAGTTGTACCAGCATAATTTGAGGGGTTGAAAGACGACGCAATTAAAAAACTGTTGTGCGGAACCCCATTAACTCTTGCTTTCCAAACATCATTTGTTACAACTAATGCAGAATCATAATCCATTGAGTATATCCAGCCTATAAAATTATCAGACTGAACTAGTTTTAACAGAGGATCTTGATCGATTAAATTATTAATTGATGTTTTATTCATCTGCACACCTCTTTCTGATATTAATCTGTATTTTATTATGTTTTAATTCGTTATCTTGTGGCCAAAGTTTTTTGTCGCATAAAAACATTATCTCTGATTTTTTTCCAGAGTTGGCTACACTATAAGTTAAATCAAATCGTTTGCATTCATAATCTTTATATAGTTCACAAATTTCATCTACATCATCATAAGTAACCATCCAAAAGCAATCAAGTTCTTTTATTAGTTTCGAGATTCGTTCGTGGTCATCATGAACAAAAAAATTTTTATATAATTCTTTTCCTTTGTTATAATAAGGAGGATCGAAATATACAAAAGCGGCTTCTTGATATTTTGGCAAATATCTTTTAATAAAGCTTTCTATATCCTTGTTGTACAAATGAATATGCGTTTTGTATTTTGCTATTTTTTCTATTCTCTCTATTAAAGATTCTTTATTATATCTAGCATCGATCAGATAATCACCCGTTTGATTATATCCACCAATAGGTCCAGCTGCTAATATTCCGGAACGATTTGTCCTGTTAAGATAAAAAGTTGCAAATCCCAGTGCTAATGAGTATTTTTTATTTTTATTTGTATATATGTCTTTTTGTCTTTTCCATTCGTCGACTGTCAATGGTGTTGTTCGCACAAGATTTATAAAGGCATCTGTTTCCGTAAGGATAGCTTTCCACATAGAATAAATGGCTTTATCATAATCGTTGATAACAATATCAGTTACAGTTCCTTCAAAGAGTAATGTTAACGCTACACCGGCACCGCCGGCAAATGGTTCAACATATGTGCATTCATTAAGATTACATTTTTCGATAAGTAAAGACACAAATGGTGCTATTTTACTTTTTCCGCCAGGATATCTTAGTGGCGAATAGTTCATGTCTTTTTCTCCTTTCATGAATTTTTTCATATCAGCAATTCCATTTTTTTAATAAGTCATCAGTAAAAGTTAAATGTACGGTTGAAAATGCGTTCTGATACACATGATTTAAAACATCACAAATTTTTATAGATGATTTTATTGAACTCAAATCTTTTTTGCATAGATTTAATGCGGCAGATTCAGATATTATAAAAAAAGCTGTTTTTTGTATGCAGTCTCCAGAAGAAATTTGAATTGGAAGATTTGATATGGAGTTTGGGACTTTATTAAAAACATTTTTATTGTCATCTATAAAATCTATTTTATATTCAATTAAATTGCTACCACAATGGATGTACACATTTACACTATCGATAACTATGGTTTTTGGGGTATTGTTTTGCAATACAAATCTTACTTTCCCTGTTAACTGAGTATTGTCGGTTATTCTGATATTGCTGATTATTATTTCAGACCTATAAAAGCTAATATCTAAAGTGCCTCTATTGTTGTATATATCATCGAGATCCGTTCTTTCGCAAATAAAATTACTTGCACCTTTACGAATATAAATTTCTCCTTTTCGTAAAGAAGTCACTTTATTTTTACTATATTCCTTCGAAATCACATAAGGTCTGTTTAATTCGTTGTGAGGAATTCTGATAAAGCCAATTGTTACACCTTGGTACTCAATATGTCCAAGTTCAACATCAATAAAAGGTTCTACATAGACATGTAACAAATCATTAATCTCAGATATATCGGGTAATGTTGATATATCTATTCCTGTAGGCATGCAAAAAGAATTTTCAACACCAAAAATTATATACTTGTCTCTTGGCTTTGTATTATTTGCAAAAGAAACAATATCTTTAATAAGTGCATATTTTTTATCCTTGGAATAATATTCTTTTTTAAAATCGACTTGATCATTTTCGTCTTTAGCCAAGATCAAATCTATTATTTCATTTTCCGTTGATGTCATATTACACCTCATATAATTCATCATAAATCCACAGTAAATAATTTATATAAAATATAGATAAAAGCAATCAAAATAACTAAAATGGAATAGTAACTGTTTCATATAAGATTGCCTTGAAAAAGCATGTTCAACTTGTAAATCGTTTTTAATGAAAAGAATAATTACTTATTAATAATATCATGCCATATTTTAAATTATAAATTTCCAATACAGATTTCTCTTTCTTAGTAATAACTCTTTATTATTTTTTAGTTAATCATTATATTTTTTATTCATTTCAATTAATAGAAAAACTTCTTTTGCACTATGTTATATCTCCTATTTAACAAAATTTTAAAAACGATAGTTTAGATTTTATAAATATATAATCTACTCCATTCATTATTATACTACAAATATATGTCAAATTCAACAAACAATTGAATGCTTGTAAAGTCCCAAAAACAAAGCAATTAACTTAAAATCAACATGTTCGTGTTGATATTTGCAAAGCCGTATGTTAAAATCATTGTTGAAAAATCATAAACTTTAATAATTGAAGTAATATAAGCTATGGATAATCACTCACCTGAACAAAGACATAAAAATATGAAAGCAATAAAATCCAAAGACACATAGATAGAAGTTATGCTTAGAAAAAAACTTTGGTCAAGAGGTTTGCGCTATCAAAAGAACAGTAAAAAAGTATTCGGAAAGCCCGATATTGTTTTTTAGGCAAAAAGATTTTAGAGGTTAATCAAATATATAAAAACTGGAGAGTATTAAAATGGATAAATGGACGAGAGAAGAAAAAATTATTGTTTTAGATTTATATTGTAAAATTCCATTTAAATCATCCTCTAAAAACAACCCCGAAGTTATAAAAATAGCCAATTTAATTGGTCGCACTCCTAGTGCAGTTAATATGAAAATTGGTAACTTCGGAAGTTTTGACAATCGCCTAAAAGAACAAGGAATAGTAGGACTTTCAAATGCAAGTAAACTTGACAAGGAAATTTTTTACGAATTTAATGGAAAATGGGATGAATTGGCATACGAGAGTAAAAAATTGATTGCAAAATATAATGGCGAACAAATTTTGGACAACTACAAAGATATTCCTAATGGATATGAAAAAGAAACTTTAATAAAGCAAAGAGTTCATCAACAATTTTTTCGTCAAGCTGTTTTAGCGTCTTACAATGGTGCTTGCTGTATAACAGGATTATCAAACCCAGAACTTTTAGTGGCAAGCCATATTAAGCCTTGGAAAGACAGTACATCTAACGAAAAAACTGATCCTAAAAATGGACTGTGCTTAAATTCTTTACATGACAAAGCGTTTGACCGTGGCTTTATAACTATATCTGACAAATACGAAATAATTGTTTCTAATAAAATCAGAGACGTTTGTAATGGCGAATCAGTTGATAAATTCTTTAATGTCTTAAAAGGACACAAAATCAATTTACCAGAGAAGTTTTTGCCACAAAAGGAGTATTTACAATATCATAATGATTGCATATATGAAAATTGGTAATGAGAATGAGTAATAATATTTCGCCTGAATCAGGTAATGATGCTATATTTTTATCTTCTATGTATCGTGAAGATAAAAATTCAATACATGGCTGTGAAAACGAATTATATATTATATATTACAACGGTGACTCAAATAATGGTCATGGCAGTTTTGAGATTGAAATAATATCAAGCAATTTAGTAAATAATTTACTTAATAATGTGGGAGACGACTATATTAAGTTTTTTGATTACTTGCCTCAATATTTTGAAGGCAAGTGGGAATATGCTGACAGAGATACTAAACTATTTCAAGAAATTCATTCTATTTATAATGAGGCTGACTTTATTGTATCTCGAGACGGTTCACTAAAAGATGAATTCGACTTTATAAAAAACTGGTGTTTGAATATTACTTATTGACTCAATATACCCATTACTGTATTGTAAAACATACAGATACAATTTTCCTGATACGGTATTGACTGAATGCGATATAAGAAAAATCAGTGCGGATGATATACCGGATTTTGATATTCTCACAGCCGGGTTTCCCTGTAAATCGTTTTCGGTATGCGGTAACAGAAAAGGTTTCGCCGATGAAAGAGGTAATCTTTTCTTTGAAATAATGAGAATAGCAGACGCTAAACAGCCTAAAATTATTTTTCTTGAAAATGTCGCAAATCTTACGGAACACGATAACGGCAAAACTTTTAATCGCATACACAATGAGCTTTCCGATAGGGATTATTATATACGATACCTCATTGCGGATGCATGCAATTACAGAATACCGCAACACAGAACAAGAACATATATAGTTGCATTTAAGAACTATGACATGTGCAACGGTTTTCGCTTTCCGGATGAACAGCCGCTGAAAAAGCATATTTTTGATATTATCGACCGTTCGGTAAAGGCTGATGATAAATATTATCTTCCTAAAAATTCCGTACATTATCAAAAAATGAATGCAGCAATTACAGACGAAAACCAAATATACAGGTTTTCGGATTACGGTATTCAAAAGAGTAAAGACGGAATATCTTTTACCCTTAAATCCAATATGGGAACTTGGTATAACCGTGTTCCGATCATAAAAGATGATTTCGGAATCAGAACAATAACACCTCAAGAGTGTCTTGCCTTGCAGGGATTCCCTAAATCGTTTGATTTTCCCGATATACCGATAAAAAGTATGTATAAACAGTGTGGGAACACAGTGGTTGTGTCTTTAGTTAACAGCATTGCAAAACAAATTTCAAAATGCATTTTATATAAAAGGTAAATGTTATGAAAAATTCTGTTCTAAACAAATTCAGCGAATGGATGAATGAACACACAAGTTTATCTGAAAGTTCAATAGAAAAATATACAAGAGCTGTAAACACGATATCTAACGATATGCTTTCGGCCGGAATAATAAATAACAGTTTGCTTAATATGTCTTTAAGTGAACTTGATTTAGCTGTTGCTTTAATTCTTGTAAATCCTGAATTTATTGCAAAAAATCAAAAAGGAAAGCGTATGTACAGTAACGGTCTCAAACAGTACCGATACTTTGTTTTAGATACGATTGACGGTGTTGATACCAAAGAACTTGAAATCGTAGATTCCATCAAAGCAAATACGGATATAACCAAAACCGAAAAAGAAGCACTTATAAAATCCAGAATCGGACAGGGAAAATTCAGAAAGTCATTATTTGAAAAATATGATGGCAAATGTGTTGTTACGGGAATAGACTTATCCAAACTTTTAATTGCCAGCCATATTAAGCCATGGTCTGTTTCGGAAAACGATGAAAGATTAAGTCCTGATAACGGTATCCTACTGAGTGCCGATTTTGACAGACTGTTCGACAGCGGTCTGATTACATTTACAAATGATGGTTCAATTGTTGTGTCTTCATTTGTAAACGACAACAACCGAACCATTTTAGGTTTGGATAAAAAAATAATTGTGAATTTGAAATCAACACCTTCTATGATTCATAATTTAGAATATCACCGAGATATTATTTTTGTTGCATAAACATATTTAATCAACAGTAAAGTTTCTTATGATGCATAACGCATTGTAAGAAACTTTATTTTTTTGTAAATTTTCTTTCAAAACACATCAACAAAACTTGAATTTTTCTCCGTATTACAGAGGGGTATTTTTTTGCTGTGGTGAAATCAAATGTAAACAAGGTGTAAAGAATTTTGCAAAACACCCGAACAAAATGAGGATTTTTCTCTGTATAGTAGAGGGAGTTTTTTGAATTGTGTTTTTCTTTTTGGTTTTCACTTTATAAAAATATTCTCTCGAATAATTTGGAAGGAGGGTTTCGTATGCGTAAAAATTGCAGCGGTCAATTTTTTCTTTTGCCGAACAGGATTTTTGATGAACGGTTATCGCCCAACGAGTTCATTGTTTATTCTTTTCTAGTTCGGGCAAAGGACTCGGCGGGGCAAAGTTTTTGGTCGGTGCCTATGATTGCAAAAAGCTGTTCGATGTGTGCATCTACTTGCAGAAAAGTTTTGCATTCGCTGGAGAACGGTGGGTACATAACTATCTCAAAACGATTTATCGGCGGCGAGCAAAAGAGCAATCTATACACGGTCAACAAGATTTAGTGCACCGTGCTTTAGGGTTTATCGACAAAGAATATGAAAGACTATGATTTTGAAATTTTATGATTTTTGAAGCGAAAATTGATGGCTTTTGAGTGGGTTTTTGAGCAAATTTCAAGCCGTCGATTTTAAAGCAGGATAAAGGGGTATGATTTTCAGGCGTTGAAATGCCCGAAAACGCCGTCCGGCAAAGTTGCAATCAAAAATTCAAGAGTTATAAATACTGTTTTTTGATATAATAGGAAATGTATTTTAAACATTTTATGCTATAATACAAATACACTTGCAAGTGAAACGAAAGGAGGGGGTAACATGGATACTCGCAAAATAATTCAAAATGTTATCGAATACATTGATAAAAACATAAAATCTGAAATCAGCAATTACGATTTATGCAATATTACAGGATATTCATATATTCATTTAGTACGATTGTTCAAGCAGTATTTGGGTGCTACGCCGAATGAATATATGTTGCGAAGAAGATTATTGTTTGCTGTTTATGAAATGAACGGCGAAATTTCAAAAACTGATATTGCTTTTAATTTTGGTTTTGATACTTATGCCGGTTTTTACAAAGCTTTCAAACGAGAATTCGATTGTTCTCCATCGAAATTCACAAAATCTTATGTAGGCAACAAACCGTATAAGATTAACATTTTGCAGGAGGAACATATTATGGTTTCAAAAACTAAAATACAAAAAATATTGCCAAATTGGAATTTACAAAACAGTGTAGTTAAACCAATTATAAATGAAAACACAGGTAAACAAAGTGACAATTCATACTATATAGGCGATGATTATATAATGAAATATTCAACAAATCTTGCCGCTATTAAAAAGAACATTATGCTTTTGGAAATCGTCAAATTAAATAATAACGATGATTATTTACAATGCGGCGAATTGTATTTTATTGTCGCAAAACGAATTTATGGAAATCAATTAAGGTGTGTTGATATTCTTAATGATACTTCAATTGCTTTAACTATCGGTGAAAATATTGCCAAACTACATAATAAATTGAAATTTTTTGATATTGATGATTTTGAACAGGCTAATATTTATGATGATTGCATCAATAATCTTGACAAGGTTAAAAAGCTTGCAAATTTATCAAATGAATTTTGTGATAAATACAAAAATGAATTTGGAAATTTAATAGATAAATTGCCTACTCAACTGATACATAGAGATATTAACCCGTCAAATATGATTTTTGCTGGGAAAGAATTTAAAAGCTTCGTTGACTTTGACTTATCAGAGGTTAATTTGCGAATCTTTGATATTTGCTATTGCGCAACCGCTATTTTATCCGAGTGTTTTAATAATCAAGTTGATTATAAGATATGGAAAAAAATAATCAACAATTTAATTGAGGGGTATAATAGAATTGATAAATTGAGCGAATATGAAATTAAGGTTATACCTTATGTTATCTATTCTATCGAGATTGTTTGTATCGCTTATTTTAGCAAATATGACAAATTTGAAGAATTAACTAAAACAAATATAAGTATGCTCAAATGGTTGATTGAAAATGTGTAAAAATCCCCGAATTTTCTCTTCTTTTAGTTAATTGAAGTATTACTCAACGATTTAATATTAGTTTTTGACAATTAAATAACTAATAACAAATAATTGTAAAAATTTTTCAATTGTAAAAGCGCATACTTTTCATAAACTATACTTGCAAGAGCGATTTGATATTATGTGATAAATATTTTGAAGAAAATTTTATTCAAAATATCAGCACGCTTTGCGAATTTTTGATAAGAGAGGTGTTTTTACAATGGCAAAGAATACAGTTCCTGAAGCAAAAGAGGCTCTTAACAGATTCAAGATGGAAGCTGCTAGCGAGGTTGGTGTAAATCTCAAGCAGGGCTATAACGGCGACCTTACTTCAAAGCAAGCCGGTTCTGTCGGTGGCCAGATGGTTAAGAAAATGATTAAGGCTTATGAAGAAAGCATGAAGTAAGTCAGAATAAGCAAAAATTTTCACGCTTATAACAGCTGCGACAAGGCGGCAAAAAAGTATCCCATACCTATTGGTACGGGATACTTGATTTTTGTGTATACTATATAAATATTTAAAACATATTATATATATTCAGATTTTATTAGTGCAAAAATGACAAAATATTGCTGCTATTTTGCCATAAAGGAATTAATAAACTCGCCGTCACTAAAGGTATAAATAACGTTATCAACAATTGTGCTTCTGACAGGGTTTGTGTTTTCGATTTCGGTCGAATATTTTTTAACAATACTTATCTTTTTATCCTTAATCTCAAAAGCGATTGCGCCGGCTTTAATTTGCTCTATACCGTTATCGTTAGCCTTGACGTACTCAAAAGGAATTGCAAAATAATTTTCCGACTTATTAACAAGAATGGCTTTATGGGTGTCTTGCGCCTCGCTCGCAGTATTTTTAATCGTTTTGCTGTCAAGCACCGTGGGCTTTTGCGGGTCAGACACGTCAAAAAGAGCAAATTTGATACCTCTTGCATAAGGATTTGAAAAGTCGTTGGCAGTGCCTATACCGAGAAGCGTATCGCTGTCAATCGGGATAAGATTAGTAGAAAAGCCGCTGATTTTAACGCTTCCCTTAATAATCGGCTTTTTAGGATTGGAGAGGTCGATAACAAAAAGAGGGTCGGTATATTCAAACGTTATAACATAGGCGGTATCGCCCGAAAAGCGCACGGCATGGATATCCTCACCCTTTGCAAAATCGTCTGTTTCACCGAGCTTTTTTAAGTCTTTATCGAGCACATAAACATTACTTATCTGATTGGAATTTTTGTCATATTTAGTGGTTGCAATGCGGAAATTGCCGTTATATTCGTCCATTGAAAACTGATTATTGACAGTACCCGAAAAAGTCGCTTTGGCAATAAATTTAATATCATTTTTAAAATCAAGCTTATAAATTTCGGTATTGCAATCCGAAAGATAAAAAATCTCGTTATTATCGTCATTCTTGGCAGTATCACAAGTATCAAAAACGGCATTTGCAACATAAAGATTATTTTCATTGCAATAAACGGTTGAGCCTGCACCTGCTATCGCCTTTGTTTTTGCAGTCATTTTTTGACTTACAAGGTCAAGTTTGCTGACGATAAGATACGAAGCGGATTTAGAATTTTCGACAATGCAAATATCCTTTGGCTCAACTGCTTTTTTAGCGCCGTCAAGCGTGGTTTCGGGCAGATAATCTTTGTCTGTTTTGCACAAACGAGAGCATATTTCTTTGTTGGAAATAACCAAAAGGGAATCACTTGTGATACGAGAGGAAACGTAGCTGCCCTGCTGTTTAAACGAATGTATTTTTTTTGGATTTTTTATATCGGAAAGAGAATAGATATCAATATTTGTAAATGAATCGTAATTGCTATTGAAGCTGTTCGACTGAACAATCAAATTATTTTTATAAAGAAAAAAATCAACAATATAGTCACCGTTTTCCATATCAAAGGCTATTTCAGAAAGCTTTTTTACGTTCTTCCCGTCAGGCTCATAGATTAAAATTTTATCATTTCCATTACGGAAAGTATAAATATATTTTCCGTCATTTTTGATAATATCAGCCTCATCAACACCGCCAACCTGAACGTAGGTTTCACTGCTTGAATTATCAGCCGCATTCTCAGCGCCTTTAATCGTATCTTTAGATGTCGGAAAACCGAAATCGCCAGAACTGTTAGATTTTTCAATGGATTTGAAATATTTTTCAATATCCTTTGCAGACGAAAATGATTTAAATTGAACGTTTTCACTTTGAATTTCGGTATCACTCACAGGCGGCGATTGCGTATTTCTGCCAAGGGCAAAATTGAGAGAAACGGCAACAATCGCAACGCAGGCAACAAGACTTACGGCAGTTTTAAACGCTTTGGTTTTTACAAACGGTATAATCTTTTGCTCCTTATCATCAATTGCATTTTTAACATTCTCACCGTTAAGGCTTTCAGGTGTGGTTACATTGTCGTTATCAAATTTATTTTTGATAAAATCGAGGTCAAAATTTGCTATGACCTTGTCATATTTTTCATTTTTTTTCATATAACATCACTCCAAATAATTTCTCATTTTCGCAAGGCTTCTTGAAAGCTTTGACCTGACGCTCGACGGCTTTATGCCGACAATTTTTGAACATTCCTTACTCGTAAAGCCTGCAACAAGGCAAAGCAAAACAACGTCCTTTTCATCGGGCTGAAGTTTATCAAGCGCCTGCTTAAGCTCTAATGATAAATCGCTGTGGCAATAGGAAAGAGAAGCATCGTTTTGCATTTCGGCAAGCGATGAATTCACCCTGCTTTTTGCCTGATAATCAATATATTTTGCACAGGAAGAGCGCAAAATTTTAAATATCCAAGCCGGAAAAGCCTCCGCCTTTTTAAGCTGTTTTATCCCCTGCCAAGCGCAGAGAACGCAATCCATAACGGCGTCCTCTGCGTCTGCTTCGCTTGAAAGTTTATAATAGGCATAACGATAAAGCCTGTTTTTATAAAGCTCATAAAGCTCGCAAAAAGCATTTTTATCACCCTTTTGGGCATTTTTTATAAGCTCGCTTTCTTTCATATTGCTCACCTCTTTTGACGACGTCATAAGTTAAGTATAATTTGTTATCCAAAGTGTTGCAAGATTTTTCAAAAAAATCGGATTTTTTTATTGTTTATTTTACAATTTTGTAAATTTTTAAAATATTTTGAATTTGCTATTGTTATAAGGAGCGCTCTATTATATAATAGATACAATTAAGATTTTAAATAATGGATAACTATTGTTATCATTCGATATAAAGGCAGGACAAAGTGATGATTTTTTCAAGAGATATAGGAATTGATTTAGGCACGGCAAATACAGTTATTTGTGACAAAAAGGGCAGAATTATTATAAGGGAGCCGAGTGTTGTTGCAGTTGATGTAAAGACTAAAAGGGTTCTTGCAACAGGCGATGAGGCTAAGACTATGATTGGCAGAACTCCGGGTTCAATTATTGCGGTAAGGCCGCTTCAAGACGGTGTTATTGCCGATTTCGATATGACGTCGGATATGCTTAGAAGTTTCATTTACCGTTCAAGCAGGAGAAATCTTTTTACAAGGACAAGAGTTGTTGTAAGTGTTCCGAGCGGTGTAACCGAGGTTGAAAGACGTGCGGTTGAGGATGCTGTTCGCTCGGCAGGTGCACAGGACGTTGAGCTTATTGAGGAGTCGATGGCGGCAGCTATCGGCGCAGGGCTTCCTGTTTTTGAAGCAACCGGCTCTATGATAGTTGATATCGGCGGGGGCACATGCGACGTTGCGGTTATCAGCCTTGGCGGTATTGCGGCAAGCAGAAGCATTAAGGTTGGCGGCGACGCATTTGACGAGGCAATAGTAAATCATATGAAAAAAGCGCACAATCTTCTTATCGGAAAAAACACGGCTGAGGATATCAAACTTAAAATCGGCTCTGTAAGCGAATACGACGGCGAAGGTGCAATGGACGTTAAGGGAAGAAATCTTACAGACGGTTTGCCTAAGAGCGTTGAGGTAACCTCGGCTGAAATAAGAGATGTTTTGGCAGAGCCTGTTTCTAAAATCATTGCTTCCATTAAAGAAACTCTTGAAGTTACGCTTCCGGAACTTGCGTCTGATATTATAGACAGGGGCATTTATCTTGCCGGCGGTTCAAGCCAGCTCAGAGGCTTGCCGGAGCTTATTGCAAAGGAAACAAAAATGCAGGTACATATTCCCGAAAAGCCGCTTGATTGCGTAGCTATCGGAACATCAATCAAACTCAGAAGGGCACAATAATTATGAAAGACCTTTTTAAAAGCAGTCGTTTCAAGTTAATAGTTTCAATAATTGCCTTGCTTCTTGTAGGTATGTTCATTTGTGCGGCTAACGGCCACGGTGAAACGGCGCAAAGCGGCATAGTAGGCACAATATTCACTCCTGCGCATTGGATTGCAAGCAAAATAAGCGATGGAATTGACCATATAAGCGAAAGTGCAAAGGGCAATGCTGAATACGACGCCAAAATCGATTCGCTTCAAAAGCAACTCGGCGAGCTTCAAAACCAACTTGCCGATTATAACAATCTTAAAGCGCAAAACGATTTATACAAGGACGCACTCGGCCTTAAAGAAGAACATAAGGATTTCAAATTTGCCGAAGCATCGGTTATCGGAAGGGACAGTGCAAATCCATACTGTTCGTTCACGGTAAGCAAGGGCACGTTAAACGGAGTAAAGGACGGTGCGGCTGTTCTTTACGGAAAATATCTTATCGGCGTTATAAAAAAGGCTTATCCTACCTACAGCGTTGTAAATACTATTCTCGACCCGGATTTTTCGGTTTCGGCTTACGATATTTCTACTAATGAGCTGAGCTTTGTTTCGGGTGACGCAAGCCTTGCAAAGCAGGGTGTTTGCAAATTTGAAAATCTTTCATCATCAAGTAAAATCTCTTACGGTTCGATTATTGCGACGGCAGGTATAAGCAAAAAAATGCCTAAAGGAATAATTATCGGAACAGTTAAAGATATCAATAATGACGATACGGACATTTCAAGCTATGCGGCTGTTGAGCCGGGTACGGATATTGAAAAGGTAACATCTGTGCTCATTCTTACAAGCTACAGCGAAAGCGAGGGCAAATAATGAGTGCAAAAAAGCAGACGGTTAAATATATCATTTACTGCCTTATTATCCTCGGTTGCGATTTGCTTCAAAATGTTCAAGGTCTTTTCCCTGAGGTTTGGGGCGCAAGGTGCTTTTTGCTTTTGCCTGTAACGATTATTCTTGCTATGGGCGAGGACGAGAAAAACGGTGCGCTCTTAGGTCTTTTTGCCGGGCTTTTATGGGATTTGACTTCGGGAGTGCATATGGGCTTTAACTGCATTTTCATTATGATTATGTGCTTTTTCTCCTGCGCACTTGTCACTTACATTGCAAGAGATATTTTTATCACAAATTTTGTTTCAATAACGGTTGCAACAGCTCTTTATGGCTTTATCTATTGGCTTTTCTTTATAATCATAAAGGGTGTAAAAGGCGGAGAAATGACGCTTGTAACATTTTACATTCCATGCGTTATTTATACGCTTGTGCTCACTCCGCTTATCTATCTCATTTTAAGACCGATTAAAAGAAAGCTTAACGAAGCACCAAAGCCTGTGATTGAGGATAAAAGAGAAATAAAATAAACGGCAATTTATTATAATCAAGGAGTACTTCATTGAAAAGTAAATATAAAAGCGGCAGGAGTGTTTTTGCGCTGATTGTGGTCTGCTTAGTTATCTTTTCATTTGCGGCAGATCTGTTTAACATTCAGGTAAAAAATAACGAATACTATGCCGCACAAAACAATACGGAAAGTAAATATATTGTTGAGCTTGAGGCGGCAAGAGGAGAAATTGTTGACAGAAACGGTAACTCCCTTGTAACCAACAGGCAAGGCAACTCGATAATTTTAAACGCTGCATTTTTCCCCTCTCAAAAGGACAATAAGAGAAGAAACGAGATAATCTTTAATCTCATTAAGCTTTTTGAGAAGAATAAGGAGGAATACGCTCAAAATCTTCCGCTTAAAATAACAAAGAGCGGCAAGGTTAAATTCAGCGGTAAAAAAGAAGATATTGCAACGATGAAAAGTGCAGATATGCTCAATCTTCAGCCTTATGCAACTGCGCAAAACTGCTTTGACGCTATGATTGAAAAATATGAGATTGAAGGCTATGACGCTCAAACTGCGCTAAAAATCGGCAATATCAGATATGAGCTTACAAGGCTTCTTTTCTCTTACGAAAACCCTGTTACGATTGCAGATGACGTAAGTGACGAAACGGTTGCAATGATTAAAGAGGACCGGGAAACATATCTCGGTGCAGACGTAAGAATTGTTGCATACAGAGAATATGTTGACTCAACAATTGCACCGCACATTCTCGGCACAGTCAGGAAAATCAATGCCGAGGAATACAACGAACGCAAAGACGACGGATATAAAATTACCGACCAAATAGGCGAGTCGGGTATTGAGCAGGCTTGCGAAAGCGAGCTTAGGGGCACTCCGGGTGAGCTTACAATCACGATAACAAAAGACGGCGAAATAACGCAGGAGGTCACGAAAAAGCCTATTCAGGGCAACACTGTGGTATTGACTATTGACCGTGATTTGCAAGTACTTGCGCAAAACAGGCTTCAAGGTGTGTGCAATAAGGTTAACGCTGCTTCCTCGGCAGGTGCAGTAGTGGTTGAGGACGTAAACAGCGGTGAACTTCTTGCCGCAGCCTCCTACCCTACCTACGATTTAAACGATTATTACGATAAATATGACGAGCTTATTTCTAACCCTCGTAACCCGCTTTGGTCAAGATTTGCCATGGGTACTTACGCTCCGGGTTCTACATTTAAGCCCGTTGTTGCAAGTGCTTCGCTTGAAGAGGGCGCTATCAGCGCTGACACGATTTTTAACTGTGGCGGTACAATGGAATACAGAAAGCAAAAATTCAAATGTCTTCACGGAAATGCACACGGCGGTGAAAATGTAAAAACCGCACTTCGTGATTCGTGCAACATTTTCTTCTACAACTGCGCTATGAGGCTCGGAATTTCCAAAATTGACGAATATGCAACAGCCTTTGGCTTGGGCGAAAAAACAGGAGTTGAAATTGCAGAGTCCTCAGGTATTCTTGCATCTCCCGAAAACAGAGAAAATAACGGCGGAATATGGAACGCAGGTGACACACTTCAAACCGCTATCGGTCAGAGTGATAACCTTTTCACTCCTCTCCAGCTTGCAAACTACTGCTCAACAGTTGCAAACGGCGGAACAAGATATGAGCTTCACTTTGTAAAATCAATAATTTCTTCCGCTTCGGGCAATGTCAACGAAAAGACGAAATCGGTTGCTGAATCGGTAGGCTTAAGCCAAAGCACGATTAACACCGTTCATCAGGGTATGCGCCTTGTTGCTACAAACGGCGGTCCTTATTTGGTATTTTCAAATATGAAAACAAAGGTTGCCTGCAAAACAGGTACTTCCGAGGTTAAGGTAAACGGCGTTAAGAGAAACAACGGCTTTCTTATCACCTTTGCACCTTACAACCATCCCGAAATTGCGGTTTCATCAGTAGTTGAGCTTGCGGGCTCCGGCTCGGAAACGGCGGAAATGACTAAGGATATCATCAATTATTGGTATCAAAACAACACCGACGCAAAGGAAAATCAAAAAGTCGGTACGCTTTTGCCGTAAATACTCAAGTTTTTTGTAGTATTTTGGAGTATATATATAAATAATTATTGAATATATATTAATTTTGTGTTAAAATAAGCACGTATTAGATTAAAAAGGCAGAAAATTAAGAAAAAGAAAATAACAAACACAAACACTTTAATTAATCATGGGGGTAAAGTATGAATATCGCATTAATTGCACACGACGCCAAAAAAGAGCTTTTAGTTCAATTTTGCATTGCATATTGCGGAATTATCAGCAGACACGATGTTTGCGCAACAGGAACAACAGGCAAGCTCGTTTCAGAAGCAACAGGTCTTAAAATCAATTGCTTTCTTGCAGGAAGTCAGGGCGGCGGACAGCAGATTGCAAGCCGCATTGCCTGCAATGAGATTGACCTTTTAATATTTTTCAGAGACCCGCTCTCACCTAAGCCGCACGAGCCGAGCGACCACGACCTTTTACGTCTTTGCGACGTTCACAACATTCCGTTTGCAACCAACATTGCAACGGCTGAGGCATTAATCAGAGGTGTTGAGAGAGGCGATTTTGAGTGGAGAGAAATAGTAAACCCACGCTATAATCAGTCAAGATAAAATAAAACTAATAACGGGTGAGTAAATTTACTCGCCCGATTTTTATGACACATTAATAACAGGAGAACGATATGGCACTTATAACTAAAGCTATTAAAGGCACTAAGGATGTCTTGCCTAAAGACGTACACAAAAACCAATATATCGAGGCTACTGCGCTTGATATCGCTTCAAAGTTTGGATATAAAGAAATAAGAACACCTGTTTTTGAACACACGGAGCTTTTCCAAAGAGGTGTTGGCGACACGACTGACGTTGTTCAAAAGGAAATGTATACTTTTGACGACAAGGGCGGCAGGTCAATCACATTAAGACCGGAGGGCACTGCAGGCGCAGTTCGTTCATACCTTGAAAACGGACTTTGCAACGAGGCGCTTCCGCAAAAGGTTTGCTACCTCATCTCTTGCTACAGATACGAAAAGCCGCAGGCAGGCAGGCTTAGAGAATTCCATCAGTTCGGTGTTGAATGTTTCGGCTCAGCCTCCCCTCTTGCAGACGCTGAAATTATTGCGCTTGCAAAATCGCTTTTTGACACACTCGGCGTTAAAGATTTAAGCCTTGAGATTAACTCAATCGGCTGTCCTACCTGCCGTGCCGAATATCACAAGGCACTCAAAGAATATTTTTCCTCTCGCAAGGACGAGCTTTGCAACACTTGCAAAAGCAGGCTTGACAGAAATCCGATGAGAATACTTGACTGCAAAAGCCCGATTTGCCACGAAATTGCCGAGGGAGCACCTGTAGTTATTGATTATCTTTGCGACGAATGTAAAGAGCATTTTGAAAATGTGCAAAAGTACCTTAAGGCTCAAAATATTGAATATACAATCAATCCGCAAATAGTAAGAGGCCTTGACTATTATACCAAAACGGTATTTGAATTTGTTTCAAACTCAATCGGTGCGCAGGGCACTGTTTGCGGCGGCGGCAGATACGACGGTCTTGTTGAAGAGCTTGGCGGTCAGCACACACCGTCACTCGGCTTTGCTATGGGAATTGAAAGGCTTATGCTTCTTATGGAAGCTCAGGGCTGCGAATTTCCGGAGGCTGAAAAGCCTGATTTATTCATTGTTGCTCTTGGCGAAAAAGCGACGCTTAAGGCTGTTGAAATTGCAAAGGATATGAGAGAAGAAGGTTTCTCGGCTTTGCTTGACCTCAACCAAAGAAGCGTAAGGGCGCAGATGAAATACGCTGACAAACTCGGTGCTAAATTCAATGTTGTTATCGGCGATAACGAGGTTGAGGCTAAAACCGCTAAGCTTAAAAATATGCAAACGGGTGAAGAAACAGAAATTAATCTTGACACCTTTGTAAGCGGATTTTACAGCATATCGTTAAACGAGCAGCTTGCCGATTTGGAAATTAACGGTGAGGAATTTGATTTCAATTCACTTTTCGGTCTTGGCAATAAGAGCGATGAGGAATAATAATTAATTACAGATTATAAATAAATTTGTGAAAGGCATAATATAATGGAAACAATCAAGGGACTTAAAAGAACAAATTATTGCGGCGAGCTTAGAATTGAGGACGCAGGCAAGGAGGTTACCCTTTTCGGTTGGTGCCAAAGGCAGCGTGACCTCGGTAATCTTATATTTATTGATTTAAGGGACAGGACAGGTCTTGTTCAGCTTTCATTTAACGACACTACCGACAGAGAGGTTTTTGCCAAGGCGCAAAGCGTAAGAGCAGAATATGTTGTTGCCGCTGTCGGCACTGTTTGCGAGCGTGAAAGCAAAACAAACAAGATTGCAACAGGTGACATTGAAATTAACGTTAAAGAATTTCGTATTATTTCAAAGGCTGAAACACCGCCTTTTGAAATTGCAAAGAGCGAAAAGGTCGGCGACGAAACCACACTTAAGTACCGTTACTTAAACCTTAGAAACGAAAAGCTTACACAAAATATTTTAATGCGCCACAAGATTGCAAAAATAGCAAGAGAATATTTTTATGACAATGATTTCATTGAAATCGAAACTCCAATGATGATTAAGTCAACACCTGAGGGCGCAAGGGACTATGTTGTGCCGTCACGTGTTCACAACGGCAAATTCTATGCTCTTCCTCAATCTCCGCAGATTTACAAGCAGCTTTGTATGATTGCAGGCTTTGACAGATACATTCAGCTTGCTCGCTGCTTCAGAGATGAAGATTTAAGAGCAGACAGGCAGCCTGAATTCACACAAATCGACCTTGAAATGTCATTTGTTGATACAGACGATATTATGGAAATGGCAGAGGGCTTTATCAAAAAGCTTATGAAAGAAACTATCGACGTTGACATTGACTTCCCTCTCCCACGTATGACCTTTGCCGAAGCGCAGGAAAAGTACGGATCAGACAAACCTGATACACGCTTTGGTATGCTTATTGAGGATATTACCGCTTGGGCTGAAAAGACTGATTTTGTTGTATTTAAAAACGCTGTTGAAACCGGCGGAACAGTAAGAGCAATTGTTGCCAAAAATGCCGCTTCAACATATACAAGAAAGAAGATTGACAAGCTTACCGAGCATGCAAAGGGTATCGGCGCAAAAGGTCTTGCGTATATCAGATGGGCTGACGAAGCACCTACCTGCTCGTTCAACAAATTCTTAAAAGACGGTGAGCTTGACGAGCTTACAAGCGCTCTTAATGTTGAAAAGGGCGACTGCGTATTTATCGTATCGGGCAAAACAAGCGACACCCTTTCAATTCTCGGCGCACTTCGCCTTATCGTTGCCAAGGAGCTTGACATTATCCCCGAAGGAAAGTGGAACTTCCTTTGGATTACTGAAATGCCATTCTTTGAATACGATGAAGAAACAGGAGAATGGCTTGCAATGCACCATCCTTTCACAATGCCTATGGAGGAATGCATTGAATATCTTGATACAGACAAGGGCAAGGTTAGAGCTAAGGCATTTGACCTTGTATTAAATGGAACAGAACTTTCTTCAGGCTCAATGAGAATTACTGACTGCGAACTTCAAAACAAAATGTTTGAGCTTCTCGGTATGGAGCAAGAAGAAATTGACGCAAAGTTCGGCTTCCTTGTTGAAGCATATAAATATGCCGCTCCGCCACACGGCGGTATGGGCATCGGTCTTGACAGGCTTGCAATGCTTATCTGCGGTGCAGACAGTTTACGTGACGTAACCGCATTCCCTAAGGTTCAAAACGCAAGTGAGCTTATGAGCGGTGCACCAAGCTACATTGACGATATTCAGCTTGACGAACTTGGAATAAACATTACAAAGGAAGAAAAAGATGAGCAGTAATTTCTTTGCAATGGTAAACAGAATGAAGCTTATCGACAGATGGGCTTTAATGAATAATTCGACTAAAGAAAACATTGCCGAACACAGCCATTCGGTTGCAGTAATCGCACACGCACTTGCATTAATCGGCAACAAGAAATTCGGCAAAAGCTATAATGCCGAGCGTGCGGCTTTGCTTGCGCTTTATCACGATACTACAGAGGTCATAACAGGCGATATGCCTACTCCCGTTAAGTATTATAATGATGATATCAAAAATGTATATAAAAACATTGAGTGCATAGCAGGCAAAAGACTTCTTGATATGCTTCCCGAAGAATTCAGAAGTGATTATGAGTCGTTCTTTGAAAAAAAGGACGAGGATAAAGAACTTTGGAAGCTTGTAAAGGCGGCTGATAAAATAAGCGCACTTATCAAATGTATTGAAGAATACAGAATGGGCAACCGTGAATTTGAAAAGGCGCTTGAGGCTCAGCAAAAGAAAATTGAAGAAATTAATCTCGACGAGGTTAAATATTTCCGTGAGCATTTTCTTGATTCGTACTATTTAACACTGGACGAGCATACAAAATAAATTATTTTATATTTTGTCGTTTTATACAAAAAGTAAATATAAGCGTTAAATAAAACTGTTAAAGACTTGTTGCATTTTGAATGTAGCAAGTCTTTTTGTTGTGCATAGTATACAATAATTCGAGTTTTGTTTTGGTAATTTAATACAATGTTTTCGGCATTATATACAAATATCAAGCATATTTTTTGTGCAATATGCTTGACAAATAAAAACTTTGTGCTATAATGAAGGCACAAAAGCGAAGGAGGTTTTATGTATGCTTAAACAACTTATCAAGTGTGCAAAAATCCTTGCCGAGATAGACAAGGCATATAACAGATAAGCACACGCTTAAAAAAGCGGCACTCGGTCGCAGCATTTACGAAATTTAATAGAAAGAAGGAATTTTTATGAAGTCATTTTTCAATGTATTAGATAACGGTTTTGCGTTTGCTCCTGCAAAAAGGCTCGTGGAATTCTTATCTAAGAAAATGTAAATGTAAACAAGTCGCTTCCCAAAAGGAAGTGACCAAAACACAAATTTTCAGTCGCAGATACCGATAACGGTTGTCTGCGGCTTTATTTTTTGCAAAAAATGTTTACTTATAAAGTAAAATAATATATAATGTACTCGCATTGTATCCGCCGGCAAAATAATTTGCCAAAGCTTGAGCGTTTGTGTGTTTTGCGCAAGGGCTTAGGAACAGTAGCAGAAAGGAAATTAAATATGAAAACAAACACAAAAAAGATTGCCGGAGTAGGACTTCTCACGGCAGTAGTAGTTGTGCTTCAGCTACTCGGTAGTTTTATCCACTTTGGTCCGTTCTCAATTTCGCTTGTACTTATCCCTATCGTTGTAGGCGCTTCGCTTTACGGCGTATTATCGGGTGCGTGGCTCGGTCTTGCATTTGGAATTACTGTTTTAATTTCAGGCAACGCTGCGGCTTTTTTAGCCGTTAATCCGGGCGGAACTGTAATTACGGTCCTTCTAAAGGGTGCGCTTGCAGGTCTTTTGGCAGGTGCAGTATACAAAGCAATTGAAAAGAAAAACAAGGTTGTTGCAACAATCGTTGCCGCAATCATTTGCCCTGTAGTAAATACAGGTATATTTTTAATCGGCTGTCGCCTATTCTTCTTTGACACAATCAAAACATGGGCGGCAGGAACAAACGTATTCGTTTATATGATTACAGGACTTGTAGGCTTCAACTTCTTATTTGAACTTGGTTTAAACATAATTCTTTCACCTACTATTATCAAGCTTACAAAACTTGGCAGAAAGGAAAAATAATAATGATTTTAGCTGTAGATATCGGCAATACAAATATCGTTTTAGGTATTCTTGACGGCGATACGCTTATTAACGAGTGTCGCCTTTCGACCGCAGTTAATGACTCGGCGGAGGAATACGCAATAAAACTTAACAGTATTCTTGAAATTTGCAAAATAAATCCCGAAGATATTGAGGGAAGCGTTATTTCCTCAGTTGTGCCTCCGCTTATCAGAACGGTTTCAAAGGCGATTATGCTTATCACGGGTAAAAAATCAATAGTAATCGGCCCGGGAGTTAAAACAGGTCTTAATATTAAGACAAACAATCCTGCCGAGCTTGGCGCAGATATGGTAGCCGGTGCAGTTGCAAGCATTGAAAAATATCCTTGCCCGCAAATCATTTTCGATTTGGGTACTGCAACTACAGCTTCGGTTATTGATAAAAACGGCTGTTTTATCGGCTGTTCGATTTTATGCGGAGTTAAGACTGCACTCAATGCATTAGCATCAGGCACGGCTCAGCTTCCTCAAATTGACATTGTTGCCCCAAAAAATGCAATTTGCACAAACACTATCGACTGTATGAGAAGCGGTACTGTTTACGGCACTGCGGCAATGATTGACGGCTTAGTGAAAAGATTTGAAAAAGAGCTTGGTCAAGAGGCAACGGTAATTATTACGGGAGGTCTTGGCGGCGTTATCGCAAAATACTGTGAAACAAAGGCAATTGTTGATAAAAATTTGGTTATCGACGGACTTCGCTTGATTTATGATAAAAACACACAGGAGAGGAAATAAATATTATGGCTTTATACCGTGCATTTCAGGCATTCAGACCCGAAAAGTCGAAGCAAGCGCTTATCCCGGCTCTTCCTTATGATGTTATGAACAGTGATGAGGCAAAAGAGATGGTTAAGGATAACCCTTATTCGTTTTTGCATATTGACAAGGCGGAGATTGATTTGCCAAAAGGTACTGATATTTACAGCGATGAGGTTTACCGAAAGGCAAAGGAAAACCTTGAAAATCTTGAAAAAACAGGCGCACTTATTCAGGATAAAAAGCCTTGCTTTTATATTTACAGGCAGATTATGAACGGCAGAAGCCAGACGGGAATTGTAGGCTGTGCATCTATTGATGATTATATGAACAATGTTATCAAAAAGCACGAACACACCCTTGCTAAAAAAGAAGAGGACCGTATTCGTCACGTTGATACCTGCAATGCAAACACAGGCCCGATTTTCTTAACATATCGCAAAAACGACATTATCAGCAATACCGTTAATTCTTGGGTAAGCGCTCACGAGAGTGTTTATGATTTTGTGGCAGACGGTGTTAATCAAACAGTTTGGGTAATTGATGACGAGGATATTATCAATACCATTTCAACCGAATTTGCAAAAATTGATGCTTTATATATTGCCGACGGTCACCACAGATGTGCGTCTGCGGTAAAGGTCGGTCAAAAAAGAAGAGAAAAAAAGCCGGATTACACAGGTGATGAGGAATTTAATTTCTTCTTATCTGTTGCTTTTCCTGATGACGAGCTTGAAATTATGGATTACAACAGAGTAGTTAAAGACCTAAACGGTATGAGCCGAGAGGAATTTTTAAGTTCATTATCACATAGCTTTGAGGTAGAAAAGGTTGAAACTCAATATAAGCCGACAAAGCGCCATACATTCGGAATGCTTATTGAAAATGATTGGTATAAGCTTTCGGCAAAAGAGCAGATTATCGACGAGAGCGACCCTGTTAAAAGGCTTGACGTTTCAATCCTTCAGGACAATCTCCTCTCCCCCATCCTCGACATTGACGACCCTAAAACAAATGACAGAATTGATTTTATCGGCGGAATAAGAGGACTGAGTGAGCTTGAAAGAAGATGCAAAGAAGATATGAAGCTTGCATTTGCAATGTATCCAACCTCGATAGGCGACCTTATGTCAATCGCAGATGCAAATTTAATTATGCCGCCAAAGTCAACTTGGTTTGAACCAAAGCTTTTGTCGGGTATATTTATTCATCACTTGACTTGATGATTTGTATAATTATAAAATATTGTATATTTATCAACCAAAAAAATGCAATACTATTGCATTTATCAAAATAATTTAGTAAAATATTATTGTTGTTTTTTTGTTTTATTATAAATTTTACTATGGAGGTTGTGTGATGAAAGAAGAAAACAGAAAATATGCTCGTGAAGCAATGGACATTGTTGAACACGCAGCACATAAAATAGGCTCACGTTTGCCCGGCTCTGACGGAGAAATCAAATTACATAAATATATGGGTGAAAAGCTCCGTGAAATCGGAATCGAGCCAAAAACAGAGGAATTTGCAGTATCTCCTCGTTCGGGTATCGGCGGTCTTGGCTACGCAGGCTGGTCGGGTGTAATCATCAGCATCGGTGCTATCATTGCAATTGCTTGCGGATTTGACAAGCTTTGGTATGTGCTCGGCGCACTCGGACTTCTTACAATCTTTTGGCTTGTAATGAGCTGCTTTTTCTACAAGACCTGGTTTGATATGTTTTTCCCGCAGGAAATCAGCCGTAACACTCTCGGTGTTTTAGAGCCTGAGGACGGAAAATACGACTACACAATTATCCTTTCAGGTCATACAGACACCTCTTGGTGCTGGAGACACAGCGAACACTCTTATAAGTATAAGGACACTAAGCCGGTAATGGGTCTTATTGCTACATACGGCAAGGTAGGTTTCGGCGCAGTTTGCTTCTTCTTTATAGCACTTTTCTCTGTATTTATGGCAATTGTTGATATTTGCCAATTTGCAGGTGCCGCTTGGACACAGACAATGCTTGCATCTCACGGATGGGAAGTATTTATGTTTATAATGAACTTTGTTCCTATCGTAACAGCAATAGGCTCATTATTCGTTGTTATGTGGGGTGACCCTAATCCAAGGAATGCTTCTCGTGGTGCTATGGACAACGCAACAGGCATCGGCTTAAGTTATGCTGTAATTAAATATTTCAAGGAAAATCCTGATAAAATGCCTAAGAATTGCCGTATTGTTGATGCAAATATCGGCTCTGAGGAAGCAGGATTGAGAGGCTCAATGCACTTTGCTCAGGAGCACAGATTTGACGATTTAACAAAAAATGCTTGGAATATCAACATTGACTCTGTTGCCGATAAAGAGTACTTTGAGGTAGTTATTAAAGACGATTGGCAGGGTGTTAGATTTGATACCGATATGGAAAAAATGTTTAAGGATACATTTAACGAAATGGGCATCAAGTCGCTTACTAACGGTTGCATTCACAACCCTGTAGGCGGTTGCGACTCAACTCCTATGACAAAAGCAGGAATTAAGTCAGTTACATTTGCCGCTCAAAACCCTATGCTCACATACTATTATCACACATGGCGTGATATGCCTGAGCGCTTTGAAATGGAAACAGTCGGCGACGGCTTTGATGTTATTCTTTCCGTAATTGACAAGATTGCCAAATTCCAAGAGAAAAACGGCTACAACGGCCCACAAAAGAAATAATTAATACAAAAGATAAACGAGCATTGACGATATTTTGTCAATGCTCGTTTTTATATTTATTATTGACAGTTATAACGAGTTGTCATATATAAAAGTTATTTGTCATATTCGCAAATTGTCTTTCGGGTTTGCAAAATACTTCCTGACGAAACAGAAAATTCATCAAGACCCCATTCAATAAGATAAGGGATAAGCTTGGTATCCGCTGCCGCTTCACCGCACATACCAACCTGAATACCTGCTGCCTTGGCATTTTTAATAGTTGTTTCAATAGCACGTAAAACTGACGGTTGAAATACATCATAAAGCCTTTCAACCTTTGCATTGCCTCTATCCACTGCCATTGTGTAGCCTGTAAGGTCGTTTGTGCCGATAGAGAAAAACTTAACTTCACGAGCCAGAATATCCGAAATAAATACTGCCGCCGGAGTTTCAACCATAATGCCGACATCTACGCTTCTGTATTCCTTACCCTCACTTTTAAGTTCTTCCTTGCATTCCTCAATCAGGGCTTTTGCCTGCCTTACCTCTTCAACACAGGTAACAAGAGGAAGCATAATTTTTATATTTCCATAAACACTTGCACGCAAAAGCGCACGAAGTTGCTTTTTAAAAAGTTCCTTATTATCAAGGCAGTAGCGAATTGCTCTGTGGCCCAAGAAAGGATTTTCTTCTTTTTCAATATTAAGATAAGGAATATCCTTATCACCGCCTACATCAAGGGTACGAATGATTACTTCTTTGCCGTCCATTGCCTTTGCAACGGTGGAATATGCCTCAAACTGTTCTTCCTCGCTCGGCTCGCTTTGGCGGTCCATAAAAAGAAATTCTGTTCTGAAAAGACCGATACCTTCTCCGCTGTTTTGAATAACGCTTTGAACATCCTCAGCTTTGCCTATATTGCCGTAAACAAGTTTTTTAATGCCTGATTTAGTAACAGTCGGCTTGCCGAAATATTGCTTTAAGCTCTCTTTATCTTTTAGATATGCCTCTTGTTTATTTTCGAATTCCTTTATATCATCATTACTCGGACTTACAATAACATTTCCTTTAAATCCGTCAACAGCAACCAAATCGCCGTTTTTAACCTCATTGCAAACATTAGGTATCGAAAGCACGGCAGGAATACCCATAGCCCTTGCCAAAATTGCACTGTGGCTTGTGATACCGCCCACCTCTGTAAGTATTGCGCTGACATTGTCCTTGTTAATTTGACCCGTCATAGACGGAGTAAAATCCTTTGCTATCAAAACAGAACCTTTTTTCACCTTAGAAATATCGACGTTATTTACGCCGAGCAAAATACTCAAAAGGCTGTCTTTGATATCCTTAACGTCGCTTGCTCTTTGCTGAGTAAGCTCATCGTCAACACCCGAAAACATATCAATAAACATTGAGCAAACCGTATCAACAGCCTTTTCTGCCACCGAGCCTGCGTCAATATTATCCTGCATTTGAGAAAGCATAAACGGGTCTGAAAGCATAACAATATGACCCTCTAAAATTTCCGCTTCCTTGTCGCCTGCCGAATTTTTTACGTCATCTGCAAGCTTCCTCGTTTCCTTAATAAAAGTATCAACTGCTTTTTGAAGTCTTTCCTTTTCATTTTGAGCCGTTGTAAATTCAACGTGATTATAATCAAGCTTTGCGTCGCTTATAACAACTGCATTGCCGATACCGTAGCCCTGACTTGCTCCTATTCCCTTAAGCATAACACTTCCCCCTTGCTGCACAAAAAGGTGCAATGTAATTAAGCATTGCACCTTTTATAATTTTTATTCGCCGAAACCTGATTCAATAAGAGCAATTGCTTCATCAAGCATAGCCTGCTCATCTGCGCCGTCACATTCAACAGTAATATCTGTGCCACACTTAATGCAAGCCGCCATAATATTCATAATGCTTTTGCCGTTGATTTTTTTATCGCCGACAATAATATTAATATTTGATGCATATTTAGTCATTGCTGTTACAAAAACGTTTGCAGGTCTCATATGAAATCCCATTTCGTTAGTAACCTTAGTAAGCTTTGAAACCATAATATTTCTCCTAATTCTATCTTATTTTGCTTTAACCTCATTGTTTACATTTTTCTTTAAAAGTGCAAGCATTAATGCACCTGCAATCGAGCCTGCAACAAGAGCTACAACATAAAGAAGCGGATGGTCGCATACAACGAATGTGAATATACCGCCGTGAGGAGCAGGACAAGTTACATTAAAGATTGATGTAAGAGCACCTGCTACAGCAGAACCGACCATACAAGACGGAATTACACGAATTGGGTCAGAAGCTGCGTAAGGAATTGCGCCCTCGGTGATGAAGCAAAGACCCATAAGATAGTTTACAGGACCGCTCTTAAGTTCTTCCTTATTCCACTTTTTCTTGTTAAATGTTGTTGAAAGAGCGATTGCGATAGGAGGAACCATACCGCCAATCATAACAGCAGCCATAATCCAAGTGTTGCCGTCTGCAATTGCTGCTGTACCGAATACATAAGCTGCCTTGTTGAAAGGACCGCCCATATCTGTTGCCATCATAGTAGCAAGAACAATTGAAAGAAGAAGTCTGCTTGTTGAACCAAGACTTTCAAGTCCGTTTGCAAGAAGCGTATTGAGTTGACCGATAATCGGGTTTACGCCTGCCATAATTAAGCCCATAAGAAGCGTACCCAAAAGCGGATAAATGAATACCGGTTTAATACCGTCCATTGCCTTAGGCATCCAAGAAAATGCTTTTTTAATAAGCTGAACAACTATACCTGCTATAAAGCCGGCAAACAATGCACCGAGGAAACCTGATACTGCTTTTGAATCTCCGGCAAGTCCGTTGCCCGAATTAACGCCGTCAACCATACTTTGAATTGTATGGCCGCTTGCCGCAAACACACCGCCTACAAAGCCCGGAAGTAAGCCCGGACGGTCCGCAATAGACTGAGCGATATATGCTGACAAAACAGGAAGCATAAGTGCAAATGCAGCTTTACCTATCCAGAAAACAACTGATGCAACAGGGCTTGTGAAACCGAATGTTCCGCCGACGTTTGCATTGCCTGCGATTGTATCAATAAGGAAACCGAATGCAATAAGCACACCGCCGCCTACTACGAACGGGAGCATATGAGATACACCGTTCATAAGATGCTTATAAATCTTATGACCGAAGCTTTCCTTTTCGTCATCATCTACAGCGCTTTTTTCTTCGTCATTTGCGTGATAAACAGAAGCTTTGCCGTCAACAATTTTTTGAATAAGCTCCTCAGGTTTATTAATACCGTTTGTAACTGAGGTTTTGATAACAGGCTTGCCGTCAAAACGTGCCATTTCAACATTTTTGTCAGCCGCAATAATGATGCCGTCACATTCATCAATTTCTTTTTTCGTTAAAATATTCTTTGCGCCGCCTGAGCCGTTAGTTTCAGCCTTAAGCGGATAGCCCATTTTTTCGCCCGCTTTTTCGAGTGCCTCGGCAGCCATATAGGTATGAGCAATACCGGTAGGGCAAGCTGTTACGGCTAAAATTCTGTAGCCGTCTTTCTTTGCTACCTCTGCCTTTGGCTCATCAGGATACTTTTCAGTTTCCTTTTTATCAATTACAGAAAGAAATTCATCTGCTGTTTTTGCACTTCTTAAAGCCGCACAAAATTCAGGCTCCATAAGCATAACCATCAATCTTGAAAGAATTTCAAGATGTAAATCTCCGTCAAGCGGAGCAGCAATCATAAATAAAATGTCGCTGTTTTTGCCATCGGGTGCACCGTAGTCAACACCGTTTTGAACAGTTATAGCAGAAAGACCGGGCGTTTTAACACTCTCACTTTTAGCGTGAGGAACTGCAATTCCATCTCCTATTGCAGTTGAGCCTTGAGCCTCTCTTGCAAGTATTGCCTTCTTGTACTCATTAACGTCAAGAAGATTACCTGCCTTTTCATGAAGAGCAATAAGCTTATCGATAGCATCATTTTTTGAGGCAACCGATGCATTAAGTTCTATTGCATTCTTCTTAAGCAAATCAATAATTTTCATAAGTATTACCCCTTTCTTATTTTAAATATTCGCTTTCAAGCATTTTGTCGATTGTGTCTTTATCAGCAAGTCCCGGACAAAAGGCTGTTGCATTTCCGCAAGCAGAGCCAAGCTTTAAAGCATATTTATAGTCGTGAGTTTTTGAGTAGCCTGCAACAAAGCCTGCCACCATTGAATCGCCGCAGCCGACAGGATTTAAAACCTTGCCGGGAACATTGCCCATTGAATGAACCTCTCCAAATTCATCAATAAGCGTTGCGCCGTCCTTTGAACGTGAAACGAGAACATTTCTTGCGCCCATTTCCTGAAGCTTTTTTGCATAATATGCAATTTCTTTTTCCGTTTTAACTTCTACGCCGAAAACATCGCCAAGCTCGTGATGATTAGGCTTAATTAAAAACGGCTTATATTTTAAAACATTTAAAAGCAAATCGCCCGTTGCATCAACTGCAAAGTTAATGCCTTTATTTTGGAGTTTTGCGAGTATTTCCTCATAAATATCATCGGGAAGAGAATTTGGAATTGAACCTGCCAAAATGAGGAAATCACCTGATTTAAGTTTTTCAAACTTGTCAAACAAAGCGTTTAATTCGTCTAATTCGATATTGGGTCCCTGCGCATTAATATCGTAATCCTCATCTGCTTTGATTTTTACATTAATTCTTGTGTATCCTTTTTTAAGATATACAAAATCATTTTTAATATTTTCTGCATTAAGCATTTCTTCAATTTTCTTGCCTGAAAATCCGGCAAGAAAGCCAAGCGCAATGTTATCAACCTTGAGCCTTGAAAGGATAACGGAAACGTTAATTCCCTTGCCGCCGTAATAAAGCTGTTCGCTTTCGGTTCGGTTAATATCCTTATATTGCAGCTGCTTTAAATTCATAACATAATCAAGCGCCGGATTAAAAGTTACAGTGTAAATCAAGCTACAACACCTCTTTAATAACTGTCAGCTTTTTAAGCTTTGAATTTGAGCATTTATCCGTCACTATACAGGCACAATCAAGAGAGCCAAAGCTTACTGCCGAAACCTTGTCAAACTTTGAAGAGTCGGCAAGCACGTATGTCACGAAGCTTTTTTCAACAGTGACTGCTTTAAGCATTGCCTCCTCCGTATCCGGAGTAGTATAGCCTTGCTTTTCGCTTATGCCGTTAGCGCCGATAAATGCCTTTGTGAATGAATAGTTTTGCAAATTTTTTGCCGCAACCAAACCTATGATTGCCTCTGTAGACTGCTTCAGCTTGCCGCCCAAAACAATTACGTTGCATCCGTTTTTTGCAAGTTGCTTTGCGTGGTCGACGCCGTTTGTAACAAAAGTTGCCTTTGAATTTTTGAGAAACGTCGTCATCAAAAGTGTGGTTGTTCCTGCATCGATAAATACAAAATCGTCATCCTGTATTTGCGATGCCGCATATTGTGCAATTTTTGTTTTTTCATCAGTATTTTTTGTCAGTTTTTCCTCAATATTATCCTCAAGCTTAATAAATTCCTGACCGAGCGCCGTTGCACCGCCGTGAACCTTATTAATCTTACCTTTACTTGCAAGGTAGGATAAATCACGTCTTACAGTCGATTCGCTCGATTGCAAAATCTCTGTAAGCCTTGTCACTGTTACAGAACCCTGCTCTTTAATAATATCAAGGATTAATGACTGTCTTTCTTGACTTAGCATGCCTAATCTCCTTAATGCTGAAAACTAACTTTTCATTGCACCTTAAGTATAACGTTTCTTTCATTTTCAGTCAATATATTTCATTTATTTTCGTCACTATGCTCATTTGCACCCTGTTTATTTGTGCAATCAGGTGCTTTTATATGTATATTTTGATTGATTTTGACTGTTTTATTCAAATCAAGCATTTTTTCAATCATTTAAAATTTTGCAAAAAAATAAAGACGATTATTACTAACCGTCTTTATCTAAATATTAATTTATTCAATAGGAGTAAGATTTTTAAGACTAACGTCCATAATCATAGCGGAATGAGTAAGCGCACCGCACGATACAAAATCAACACCGATTTTGGCTATTGACTTAAGTCTTTCCTTAGTAACATTGCCCGAACATTCGGTTTCAGCCCTGCCGCCGATAATTTCAACAGCTTTTTTCATAGTATCATTATCCATATTATCAAGCATAATAATATCTGCGCCGGCCTCAACAGCCTCTTTAACCTGCTCTAAAGTTTCGGTTTCAATCTCAATCTTTCTTACAAAAGGAGCATATGCCTTAGCCATTTTAATTGCCTTTGTAATTGAGCCTGCCGCACCGATATGATTGTCTTTAAGAAGTACACCGTCGGAAAGATTATATCTATGATTTGTTGCGCCGCCTACCTTAACGGCATATTTTTCAAACGGGCGCATATTAGGAGTAGTCTTGCGAGTGTCAAGAAGAGTAGTATTTGTACCCTCAAGCTCTTTCATATATTCTCTTGTCATTGTGGCAATGCCGCTCATACGCTGAAGATAATTAAGACCTGTTCTTTCCCCGCTGAGGATTGCCTTTATATCGCCGTAAATAACGCCCAAAAGCTCACCCTTTTTAACCTCGTCGCCGTCCTTGAAATATGCTTCAAAACGAGCAGTTTTATCAAGAAGTTCAAACGTTCTTTCAAAAATACCGAGACCGCAGATAATACCGTCTTGCTTACAGATAAGTTCTGCCTTACCCTGCTTGTCCTCAGGCATAACAGCATTGGTTGAAACATCCTCCGAAGTGATATCCTCTTTAAGCGTATTTAAAATATAATCGTCTACATTAACCTTGAGTGTTACACCATTTATCATAAAAATCTTTATCCTTTTCTTTTATTTCATCCATAATGAGCTTTTTAAACTCCTTTTGTCTTTCTTCCTTTGGAGGATAAGACGAAAGGTCAACCTCGTTATAATTTTCAGACTTTTCGCTTTTATCATCAGCAATAACATCAGCCGCACGCTTTGCAAAAACAAGACTTTCAAGAAGAGAATTTGAAGCAAGCCTGTTTTTGCCGTGAACGCCGTTGCAAGCGGTTTCACCTGCTGCATAAAGATGAGCCATAGATGTTCTGCCGTAAAGGTCAGTTTTAATTCCGCCCATCATATAATGCTGAGCCGGAGTTACAGGAACTTTATCCTTAGTAATATCATAGCCCTCTTCCATACAAGCGTCAAAAATATTCGGAAAACGCTTAGCCGCCTGCTCAGTAGTCATTGTAGGAAGTGTAATATAAACGTGGTCTGTGCCAAACTTTTTCATTTCCTCAACAATTGCGTTTGTTACAACGTCTCTCGGCTGAAGTTCGTCCGTAAATCTTTCCCCGTTTTCGTTAAGAAGAATTGCACCCTCGCCCCTTACGCTTTCGCTGATAAGAAAACGTCTGCCTTTCTTCTTGCTGTAAAGGGTGGTAGGGTGTATCTGAATATAATTAATGTCTTTAAGCTCTACCCCGTGCTTAATTGCAAGCGCAAATGAGTCACCCGTAATATGAGGATAGTTTGTAGAATTAAGGAACAAGCCTCCGAGACCGCCCGTTGCAAGAATGATATCTCTTGCAATGATAGAGCCCATTTCGCCGTATTCGTCCTCGCACACAATACCCTGGCAAACATTATCCTTTTCAATAAAATCAATCATAGTGGTTTTTGGAACTATGGTTATATTTTCTTTTTTCTTTGCAATGTCAAGAAGAGTATCTGTAATTTCCTTGCCTGTTTCATCCTTATGATGAAGTATTCTGTTTCTTCTGTGAGCGCCCTCACGGGTGTAATCGTATTCGCCGTTTTTGTCCGTATCAAAATCTACGCCAAGGTCAATAAGAGTACCGATGACCTCTTGAGAGGATTCAATCATAACACGAACGGAATCGGGGTCATTTTCCCAGTGACCTGCTTTCATTGTGTCCTCAAAATAACACTTAAAATCATTAACGTCCTTAAGCACGCACACACCGCCCTGTGCGAGCATAGAATCACATTCATCGGTATTTTCCTTTGTGATAATAAGAACATCCTTATCCTTTGGAAGGCAAAGTGCCGCAAAGAGACCTGCCACACCGCTTCCGACTATTACAACATCTGTTTTAATGTATTCCTTGTTCTTCATAAGATTATTAAAGAGCGATTGCTCCTTTCTCCTAAAGCTCATAATGATAAATTCGTAAAGTCAAAAAATTCAATTACTTTTAACTATACTTATTCTAATATATAATTATTTTTTCCAATTGTCAAGGTTGATAACGCATATAAGTTGTGATAAAATAAAAATATAGGCAAATTAATGTCATTTTTTCGATTATTTTAACCGAGAGGATAAAAAATATAATGAACGTTTTTGATTTTGACAACACAATATATGACGGCGAAACACTTATTGACTTTGCGCTTCACTATGTAAAAACAGACCCTAAAATTTGGAAATACGTTCCTAAACTTTTAGTAATATGCTTTAAAGACGCTTTTCACCTATTCACTGTTGAGGAAGCGATTGAGGCTTACGCAAGCTTTCTTGAAGGATATTTTATTCACATCAAAACGCTTGACGAGGACGTTGTTAAATTTTGGGACAAAAACGAGAAAAAAATCAAGCCTTGGTACAATGAGGTCAGACGTGATGACGACATTGTCGTTTCCGGCTCGACAGACTTTTTGCTTGATGAAATTATGAAAAGAATGGGAATTAAAAATTACGTCGGCTCATCAATTGATAAAAAAACCGGCAAATTCAAGCGCTTATGCTTTCTTGAAAACAAGGTTAAAATATTTAACGAATTGTACCCTAACGCACATATAGATAATTTTTATACCGATTCTATGAACGATAAGGCTATGATGGATATTTCGGATCACGTATTTTTAGTAAACGGCAACAAAATAGAGCAAATCAAGTAAAGAGGTGTCAAAATGCTAAAGCTTACTTTTATAACAGATACTCACCACTATAGCAAAACGCTCGGCACAAGCGGACGCCAATACTTTTTAAGAAGCGGAAGTGACCAAAAATGCCTTGCAGAAACAGGTGATATCATCGACGCAGCATTTGAGCAAATCGCCAAAAGCGACACAAGCGCAGTTATGATTATCGGCGATGTTACAAATGACGGCGAAAAAGTGTCGCACATTGAATTTAGAGAAAAGCTTGAAAAGCTTGCAAAATCAAAACCCGTTTACACTATCACCTCTACTCACGATTGGTGCTGTGACGAAAATCCAAGAAGCTTTCACGGCGGTTTAGTAAGCCACAATGTTGAAACGCTTAAAAGCAATGAGCTTCGTGATTTCTATTTCGATTTCGGTCCTAAACAAGCCATAAGCGAATATATAACACACATAGGCACAACGTCTTATGTTATTCAGCTTAGCGACAATGTAAGGCTTCTTGCATTAAATGATGACAAAAACGGCAATGACCATGCCGGCTTTACAGAGGAGCATTTTTGTTGGATTGAAAATCAAATTAAAAAAGCTTATGACGACAACTGCTTAATAATAGGTATGGAGCACCACCTGCTCACCCCTCACATAAGTCCGCTGATTACAGGCGGCGGAACATGCGTTGCAGACAGAGAATATGTAGCGTCACGTCTTGCAGACGCAGGGCTTAAATATATGTTTGTAGGTCACAGCCACATGCAAAGCACAACAGATTTTAAATCTAAAAAAGGCAATGTTATCAAAGAGGTAAACGTCGGCTCTCTTGTAGGATATCCCGCACCTATAGTTGACGTCACCGTCAATGACGATATGACATTGATTTATGACGTAAAGCATTTGAAATCATTTAAGCTTGACGGAAAAGAAATTGACGCACAAAAATTTCTTGCAAACCATTGCACTGCCCTTGTTCACAGGCTTTTAGACTGCGCAAACAAAGAAGAATTTTCCGCAAGGCTTAACGCACTCGGAATTGACGGAGAAAAATTATCAAATTTATTTTTCATAGCAAGACCTATTATGGATATCATAAAATATAAGAGCGTAGGATATACATACGAAAAGCTAAAGCACTTAGGATTTGGCAGATATTTTGATAAAAAGCTTATTGAAAAATATAAAAATCACAAAATACTTGAATTTGTTGATTACATCACTCTGTCAATTATGGACGGCAGTATTGTCAAATATGACAGGCAATCGGATTATTACAAACTTGTTATGAGCTTTATTGTAATTCCGAGCAAAATTTTCAAAAAAAATGTTGATTTAAAAAAGTTAATCTTTGCTGTTGACGCTGTTTTGACAGGCGGAAGATATAACAATCAGCACGATACATTATAAGTTATATAAATATTTAATAAAATAAAGCAAATTCACTTGACATTTATTACAGTCTGTGTTACTCTTTTGTTACCTTTTGGATATACAAGATTTTGACTAAATATCATTGATTTTTATGTGTATACAACATATAGTATGTTTTTCGCACATTTAGGCACTAAACCATACTACCCAAAGTGGTTACATTTTAGAAAAAATATTACTGTTATCATTTATTTTTTAACAATCATTTGCTATAATAGTAAAAGTTTTGGGTCATACGCCCATACATATTTAAGATTTTAACGCAAACATTATATATATAACTTAAAACTCGCACAGAGAGGTGAAATGTACTTGGAGAATTTTGTAATTCGTGGCGGTCATGAACTTTTCGGAGAAGTAAACATAAGCGGTGCAAAAAATGCCGCTGTAGCAATAATTCCTGCCGCTATTCTCGCAAACGATATAGTACGTATTGAAAATATACCTAATATTAGTGACGTAAGCCTTATGATTCAAACCCTTGACCGAATGGGAGCAAAAATAAAGCTTATTAATAATAACACAATTGAAATTGACTCAAGAACAGTTGCCTGTAAGCCTGTTCCTTATGAACTTGCATCTCATTTCAGGGCAAGCTATTATCTTATAGGCGTAATGCTCGGCAGATTTAAAAAAGCTGAGGTTGCTATGCCGGGCGGCTGTGACTTTGGTGTAAGGCCTATTGACCAGCATATCAAAGGCTTTGAAATGCTTGGCGCTAAGGTTGAAACAATTGACGGTATGGTATGCGCAAATGCAGACAAGCTTGTAGGAGCGTCAATATATATGGACGTTGTATCGGTTGGTGCAACTATGAATATTATGCTTGCCGCCGTTTTGGCAAGGGGTCTTACCGTTATTGAAAATGCCGCTAAGGAACCGCATATCGTTGACCTTGCGCTTTTCCTTAACTCAATGGGCGCAGACGTAAGAGGTGCCGGCACCGACGTTATCAAAATCAGAGGTGTTGAAAAGCTTCACGGTTGCACATATTCAATCATTCCCGACCAAATTGAGGCAGGAACATATATGGTTGCGGCTGCTACTTGCGGCGGCGACGTACTTGTAAAAAACGTTATTCCTAAGCACCTTGAATCTATCAGCGCAAAGCTTGAAGAAGCAGGCGCAGAGATTATTGAATATGACGATGCAGTAAGAGTAACTCGCTTTAAACCGCTTACAAAATGCAACGTTAAAACTATGCCTCACCCCGGCTTTCCGACTGATATGCAGCCGCAAATCGCCGTGTTGCTTTCTGTTGCAAAGGGAACAAGTATTCTTTCCGAAAGTGTATGGGACAACAGATTTCAATATGTCGGTCAGCTTTTGAGAATGGGTGCTAACATTCAGGTAGACGGCAAAATTGCGGTTATTGAGGGTGTTGAGAGCCTTGCCGGTGTAAACGTTAAGGCTACCGACCTTCGTGCAGGTGCGGCAATGGTTATTGCAGGTCTTGTTGCAAAGGGTGAAACAACGGTTGAGGACATTCAATATATTGACCGAGGATATGAGGATATTTGCGAAAAGTTTTCATCACTCGGCGCTGATATTAAGCGTGTTGTATTAAACGATGATGACAATTCAGCAGCTAACGCAGGTTAATATAATAAACTAATATAGCAAAAAATATTTAACTTAAGGGGGTTTACAAAAACTCCCTTTTCTTTTAGAAAAAATACAGATAAAAAGACGGAGAATTTTATGGCAAAAGTATGTCAGCTTTTTTCAGGCAGCAGCGGAAATTCAATATTGGTTTCATCATCGGGGCACAATTACCTTGTTGATATCGGGGTATCGGCTAAAAAATGCGAAAACGGACTTAATCAAATCGGTGTTGAGCCGGGCAGCATTGAGGGTATATTCGTCACCCACGAGCACGGAGACCACGCAAAAGGCGTCAGAGTTTTTGCAAACAGATACAAAATTCCGGTTTATGCCTCCAAGCTTTGCTATGATGAGCTTTACAAGCAAGGTTTTGCGGATGATAAAACAAATCTTAATATTATAGAAAATCACATTGAGCTTGACGGAATTGATGCCAAAGCATTTCACCAAAGCCATGACAGCATCGACTGCCTTGGCTACAGATTTAATTTTTCAGACGGAAGAAGTGCCGCCGTCTGCACCGATACCGGCTTTATAACAGACAACGCAAAAGAGATTTTGCCGGGCACTGACCTCATATTTATTGAGTCAAACCACGAAATCGCAATGGTAAACGCCGGAACATATCCATACATTTTAAAGCAGAGAATTTTAGGTGCAAGCGGTCATTTATCAAATTTTGCTTGCAGTGAATACATAAAGGAGCTTGCAAAATCCGGCACTACACGCTTTGTTTTGGCACATTTAAGCAGAGAGAACAATCTTCCCGAACTCGCACGTCAAACATCCGTAGCGGCGCTTAGTGAGATTGATATGGAAGAAAACAAGGATTACAGGCTTTACGTTTCACCACCTGAGAACGACTCACGGAGCATTATATTATGATTAACGTAACACTTATAGCAGTCGGCAAGCTTAAGGAAAAATATTTAAGAGATGCCGTGGCTGAATATTTCAAACGTCTCGGCGCATTTTGCAAAATTAATATTATCGAAATCGATGAGGAAAAGGTCGGCGACAATCCGAGCCGTGCGCAGATTGACAATGTGCTTGAAAAAGAGGGGCAAAGAATAATCAAGAAAATCCCCAAATCAAGCAACGTTATCACCCTTTGCATTGAGGGCAAGGAATATTCAAGCCCTGATTTTTCGCACCTTTTAGATAATATTTCTATGACTTCATCAAGCGTTTGCTTTATTATCGGCGGCTCCTTTGGCTTGAGTAACGAAGTTAAAGGGCTTAGTAATTATAGGCTTTCTTTTGGCAAAATGACACTCCCCCACCAGCTTGCAAGAGTTGTTTTGCTTGAACAGGTTTACCGTGCATTTTCGATTTCAAATAATTCAAAATATCACAAATGATTGACTAAAGGGCAAAATTCAATTATAATTAAGGCAGATGAAAAACGGAGGGATACCATGGCTTTATCTGCAATGTTTATTTTAGAGGTTGTGATTGTATTTTCATTCATAGTGACCTCGCTTTTTATGTTTATACCGAAGAAGAACGAAGCGGTGCATAAAATATTTTTTGTGCTTTCCGTTATGCTCGGCATTCTCGTAACCTTTATCAGCGCAACCTCGCTTCCGTCAAATATGCAAATGCAAACGGTTGCCTGCTGGCTTTGCCTTGTGCCTGCCGCAATAGGAATTATAATTTCGGTTGCCAAGGGCAAGCCTAATGCGCTCGCAAAGCTCTGCTCAATGCTTACAATAATACTTTCCGTTTTGGGATATTATTTTTTAGGTTAATATTTTTTTGATTTTTAGGCATAAAAAAACACGGACCGATGATGTAGGTGGTTGAGGGATGGTCCGTGTTTTTTTATTAACTTAAGGAGTAATAGTTAGTGTTTACTAACTACATATAAGTTAGCATAAACTAACTCGTTTGTCAAGTCTTTTTTTAAAATAAATTAAAAAATCCCCGATTTTTTAAAATCGGGGATAGCAGCGTGTAGAAAAAGTCCAATTACAAATTTCTACACGCTGGGAGACTTTGAGAAAGTGAGATAAATTTCGTATTTTGCGAGCGGGTGCTGTACGTTGGTACTGC
>ENA-OWPB01000122-OWPB01000122.1-human-gut-metagenome-genome-assembly--contig:-NODE-122-length-99032-cov-14.528416_pt1 | contig 99032 bp, 83 predicted proteins | sample MGYA00248260_ERZ651838 | MGnify/ENA primary metagenome ERZ651838 (study PRJEB26924, sample SAMEA4378304) | human gut metagenome | biome: human gut; feature: human-associated habitat; material: faeces... | reverse complement strand
ACGCGCATAAAGAAAGCCTCCCATTTCTCATGTCCAAGAAATGGGAGGCAGTTCAATATCGTTCTAGCGGGCTTATTCAGATAGTTCGGCTACGCGATCGATAAGCTCAGGCAAACCTTACGCGAACAGGCCGTAGATGCTGATGTTGGCCTTGGCGTACAGGCCGTTAGCGTACTCGGTCCACTTGGAGCTGGCGCTCGAAGCCTGCGAGGAGTACTGCTGGTAGGCGGTGTAATAGGCGGTCATGGCCTGCTTGTAGGTGGCACTATCGGCGGTAAAGGCATCGTCGGCGAAGGCCTTAGCGTAGGTGCTGTTCTCGTCCTTCCAGGTTCCCTTCGAGCTATCCCACTCGTCACCGGCAAGGTTGATGATGTAGTCGGCGTAATCCTTGCTCGCGGTCTCCTCGTTGCCGTCAGCAGGCTCAGTCGGAGCAGTCGGCATGCTTGCGGAGCCATCGCCCACCTTCTTCTTGTAGAGCTTCTGCAGCGTCGCAGACTGACGGACGATCTGCTTGGCCTGGTCCTTGGACACGCCGTACTGCGTGGCCATGGTCTTGTAGTCGGAGGTGCCGATGGAATCCTCGGCGTACTGCTTCATTTCCTTGGAAGAAACGGTAATGCCCTCGTCCTCGGCAGCGTCCAGCAGGATCTTGTTGCGCACGTAGGACAGGATAACGTCGGCAGACGGAGCGGTGTAGTTGCCATCGCTATCCTTGACGGTGTCGAGGCTGTACTGGCTCTCGATAGCCTCGCGCGCGGTGATATCGCTCTTCTTGCCGTTGTAGCTATAGCTTGCCACGGTCGAATCGAGCTGGTCCTCGGTCAGGGTCGACGAGCCGACACCCTTGCCGCCAAAGCCGCCATTGCCGATAAAGAAGCCGACCACCGCAGCAATCACGATGGCGACCACAAAGGCGGCGATCATCGTCTTCTTGTGCTTGGATGCATGGTCGTCCGCATCGGAGTCGTCCTCGTCCTGCTCCTCGGGCATGAGGTTCTCGTCGGCGGCGTCCGCGGCGATCTTTGCCTCCAGGCGAGCATCCTCCTCCTCGGCCGTCGTGCCGGCGGCAATGTGCTCGGCAGACGTGCCGGCGACCAGGTCGATCTTCTCGTCCTCGTCACCGTCGGGGCCTTCGCCGCGCTCGATGATCTGGATACCGTCGATCTCGTCCTTCTCGTCCTTCTTTTGAATCAGACCCATATCAATTACTCCTTGTTAGGAAACATAGTCCCCAATAGAATACGCCCGACGAGGCGCCGGGCGTATTCATTCTTAGGTTATACGCAAACACTTAAGTACTATTTAGGCGTTTGCAGCGTGCGTGCCTTAGGCCAGGTGCGCGATAACGGCATCGGCAAAGGCCTGCGTGCCCACGGCCCCCTCGACGGAGCCGGTCTGAGCACGACGCACGTCACCGGTAACCTGCTCGCCCTCGTCAAGCGTGGCGGAGACGGCGGCGCGAATGCGGTTGGCGGCGTCGTTCTCGCCCAGGTGATCGAGCATCATCGCAGCAGAGAGAATCTCGGCCGTGGGGTTGGCGACATCCTGGCCAGCGATATCGGGCGCGGAGCCGTGCGTAGCCTCAAAGATTGCGCAGTCGGCACCGATGTTGGAACCGGGGGCCATACCCAGGCCGCCCACCAGGCCGGCGCACAGGTCGCTCACAATGTCGCCATACAGGTTTGGCAGCACCAGGACATCGAAGTCGTTGGGGTTCTGGACCAGGCCCATGCAGGTGGCGTCGACGATCTTGTCGTTGAACTCGATATCGGGATAGTTGGAGGCCACCTCGCGCGCTACGCGCAGGAACAGGCCGTCGGTCGCCTTCATGATGTTGGCCTTATGCACGGCCGTCACCTTTTTGCGGCCGCAACGGCGGGCATACTCAAAGGCATACTCCACAATGCGGCGGCTCTTGGCGATGGAGATCGGCTTGATCGAGATCGCGGAATCGGCGGCGAAGGTCTTTTGGCCCGAACGCTCGACAAGCTGCGAGAGCTCCTCGACCTCGGCAGCGCCCTCATCGAACTCGATGCCGGCGTAGAGGTCCTCGGTGTTCTCGCGCACGATGACCAGGTCGACGTCGCGGAAGCGCGAGCCGTCGCCCGGCTGCGACAGGCAGGGGCGCACGCAGGCGTACAGGTCGAAATGCTTGCGCAGGGCGACGTTAACGCTGCGGAAGCCCGTGCCGACCGGCGTAGTGATGGGGCCCTTGATGGCAACCTTGGTCTCGGCGACCGCGTCGAGCACGTGCTGGGGCAGCGGCGTGCCAAACTCGTCCATGACGCCGGCGCCGGCCTCCTGGACGCTCCAATTGATCTGGACACCGGTGGCCTCGACCACGCGGCGCATGGCCTGCGTAATCTCGGGACCGATGCCGTCACCGGGAATCAGGACTACATCGTGCGCCATAATCTGTTACTCCTCGTCTTCGGCGTCGTCAGATTTTTTAACGCTAGCACGCTTCTTCTTTTTGGAGAGATCCAGGCCAAAACGTTTAACAAGCATTTCGCAAATCTCGCTCGAACGGGCCTTGAGATAGCTGCCCTTGCCGTTCTCGGCGTCGAACTTAAGGCGCAGCGCAAGCTTCTCTGCGACCTCGGCGTCGATCTCGCCCTGGCAAAACTCGTACAGGCAGCCGAGCATGTCGCGATACTCAAGGTCGCCGTGGTAGCACTGGATGGCCTCGTCCAGGATGGGCCAAGCCTCGCGCGAACGCTCGACACTCGTGGCACCCCACACGCACAGCAGGCGGAAGGCGGCATAGCGCAGCGTGGAGGAGATCTCGTCGAACAGTGCGGTCTCGGCGCCCTCAAAGGCATCGCCCAGCTGCTCGGGGCAGGTGGTGGCGAGCGCCGTCAGGGCATCGAGGGCCTCCCAGCGGGTCTGCGCCTCGGGGCGGTCGAGCGCCTCGATCAGCGCGGGTACGCAGGGCTCGACGCGCTGCGGATCGCGCTCGGCAAGCAGGTGCAGCACGCGGGCGGCAAACTGGCGGATGCGGCGCGTGGGGCAGCCGAGCTCCTGGACCAGTCGATCGACGGCGTTCTCGTTCTCCTCTGCCAGCTGGAGCTGTGCCAGCTCCTCGTCGGTGAGCTGTTCGTCTTTGTTTTCTGCCATAGTTACCTCTTCTTTTTATTTCTTGGCGTGCTTGCCAGCACCCTTGCTGTCATCGGTGACCGAGATGAGCTGTCGGTCGGCCGCGCCATTGCGACGTGCACGGCGGCGTTCCTCGGCATCGCCCGCGTCGGCGGCGGCTCGATGAGCCTTGTTGACGTTAAAGACCTCGTCGTGCTTGCGCCACGGACCGACGGACTCGCCAAAGCTCATCTTAAGGCCGGCGATAAAGCCACCGAGCCAGCCGATCGGCGCAAACTGCACCAGCGGGAACAGCGAGAACACCCAGGTCAGCAGGACGACTGCCGCCGCTCCTGCAAAGTTGGCAATCCAGTAGTCGCGCTTGGTGATGACACGCTTTTCGCACGCCCACTGGCCGCACAGAAAGCCGATGTAGATCGCAAAGAGAAAGAGCACCAGCGCAAGCACCACGAACGTCCAGCTCATGGGCGCTACTCCCCGTGATGGTGGCCACAGCAGCACTCGTGGCCGTCGTCATGGCCGTGGCCGCCGCAGCACTCGTGGTCCTCGCCGTGGTGATGGCCACAACCGCACTCATGGTCCTCGCCGTGCTCGCCGCAACCGCAACCTTCCTCGTGAGCGCCATGCTCCTCGGGACGATACTGCGACCAGTCCAGACCGGCGGCGATGGCATCGGCCTCCTCCTTATAGAGGACCGTGATGGCCTGGGTGCCCAGCTTGGCGCCACCGATAGCGTCGAGCATGTCGTAGAGCGTAAAGGCCACGTCGGCGCCGGGCAGCGCGAGCTCGCGGCCATCGGCGTAGGCGAGCGCCAGACGCAGGTCCTTAATGAAGTGCTCGACCATAAAGCCGGGCTTGTAGTCGCCATCGAGCGCCTTGGGCGCCAGGCTCTCCATGGCGCCGGACTTGCCGGTGCCGCCCAGGATCATCTGACGGGTCTTCTCCAGATCAAGGCCGCTCAGCTCGGCAAACGCCAGCGCATCGGCCATGCCGACCATGCAGGCGCCCAGCGACACCTGGTTGGCGAGCTTGGCAGCCTGGCCCTTGCCAGCGCCGTCGAAGCAGCAGACGTTGGCCGCGAAGGTGGCAAGGATGTCGCGGACTGGGGCGATATCGTTCTCGGTGGCGCCCACGATAGCCGTGAGCGTGCCGGCGATAGCACCAGACTCGCCGCCGGTGACGGGGCAGTCAAACGCCATGTGGCCGGAAACCTGGGCGGCCTCGGCAATGTCGCGCGCCAGCTCGGGGGAGCTCGTGGTGAGGTCGATCAGCACCGCGCCCGGCTTGGTGCACGCGAGCAGGCCGTCGCCCGCCAGGTAGAGCTCCTCGACCTCGGAGGGATAGCCCACCATGGTAAAGACGACATCGGCGTTCGCCGCGGCATCTGCCGGCGTATCGGCCCAGACGGCACCGCGCTCGATAAGCGCCGCCGCCTTGGACTTAGTGCGGTTGTTGACCGTGACGGGATAGCCGGCATCCAGGATGTGGCCGGCGATGGGGGCACCCATGATTCCGGTGCCGATGAATGCGACGGAGAGCTTGTTTGCCATGAAACCTTTCCTTTTGGGTTGGGTGTTGTTACCAGGTTGAATACTCGGTGCCAGCGTTTGGGCTGTGAGTTGGGATCGATTACGGCCGCGTTACTTGCCTACTGACCGCGCACGCGGCGGGCGATGCGGTCGGAAAGCGACGCCTTGTCGGCGCGGTTCTTACCCCAAAACGCGCAGGCCACCATGCCGGGGCCCACGTGCGAGCCAATGGTGGGACCCACGGAGCTGCGAATGATCGTGACGTCGGCGCAACCCTCCTCCTTGCGGATGGCGGCTTCGAGCCAGTCGCCGTCCTTTTCGGCATCGGCCGTCATAATGGCGATGGGCATGGTGCGATCGGGCACATAGTTCTCGCGGAACGACTTGAGAATGGACTTGAGCGCCTTCTTGCGACCGCGGTTGACGCCGATCAGCGACAGCGAGCCGGCCAGGTCGTAGGACAGCTCGGGTTTGACGTCGAGCTTTGCCGTGAGCTGTGCCGCCGCGGGCGGAATGCGGCCGCCGGCAGCCAGCGCGTCAAAGCTCTCGAGCGTAAAGTAACCGTGGACATAGGTCTTGGCCTCGTTTGCCCAGTCGACCAGCTGCTTGGCGGTCAGTCCCGCCGAACGCTGGCGCACGGCCTCAAGCGCCAAGAGCTCGCCGGTCGCACAGGGCAGAGCGTTGTCGACCACGTACAGCTCAAAGTTGGGATACTCGGCGCGCACGGCGTCCGCCGCCTGGCACGCGGAGTTGTAGCTCGACGACAGCGCCGAGGTAAAGCACAGGTAGACCGTGGGCGTACCCTCTTTGGCGCACTCGGTAAAGAACTCGATATAGCGACCGAGCGACACAGCCGAGGTGGACACGCGGGCACCGGCGCGCATGCGGTCGTAGAACTCCCTGGGTGTGATGCTCGACCAGATGTCATCCGTGCGCTCCTCGCCATCGATAATGAAGGGGAAACCCAAGATATCGACATCGAGGTTCGCGGCGACCTCGGGGCTAAAGTCGCAGCAGGTATCGACGACGATGCGGCAACGGTCCGAATGACCGGCGGATGCGGCCTTGTCCATCAAAGCGACTCCTTACGTAAAAAGGCGGCCACCCGCATGGGATGGCCGCCAACCGTTAACTCATGCAAGTTAACGTATTTTACTCGTCAAGTGTTTCGATACGGGGCTTGATGATGCCATATCCACCATTCTTACGGTGATACACCACATTGATGAGGCCGGTCGTCGCGTTCTCGAACACGTAGAAGTCGTGGCCCAGCAGATCGGTCTGCACCAGCGCCTGCTCCTCAGTCATCGGGGTGACGTCGATAACCTTCTCGCGGACGAGCAGGTCGTCCTCTTCCTCGGGCAGCAGCAGGTCGGCCAGATCCTCGACGCGCTCGACAGGCGCGACATCCGCGGCGCTGGCACCGCCCTGGCGGTTGTCCACGACCTTGGTCTTGAACTTGCGCAGCTGGCGGGTGACCTTATCGGCGGAGAGGTCGATGGCGGCGTACATATCTGCACCGTGCTCAGCAACGCGAATCACCGAACCGCGGGCACGAACCGTAACCTCGACGATTGCCGGGTTGGGGTTCGAGGGGTTCTTCTCATAGCGAAGTACAACGTCGACCGTCATGGGCTCGATATCGAAAACCTTGAGCGCCTCGCCGATCTTCTCATCCACATGCGCACGCAGAGCATCGGTTACCGTCGTCTTGCGTCCAGAAACCTTGATATCCATACGTGGCTCCAATCTGCCTCGGGGACTTACTGTACTGGCTATGTACCCATTGCCGTGCATTTAATCACGCGGATTCCTAAAGACCCGAATAACGATTGCTTGATACCGCATACCGAAGTCTCGCACTTTTCTGTGGCAAAGTGCGCTATAGGAGGGAGCCGGCGACTTTGTATTTGGTCCCAAAAATTGGCTTTGACCTGCTGGTTTTATAGAGATGAAAAAGCCGGGCTCCCCTATTGGGGAAGCCCGGCAGTGCGTGTTGAAACCGTGAAGAGGCATCTCTCCTAGCGCATAGGAGACGCCACCCCTAGCAATAACTAGCTATTAAGCTTGTTAATGTCGTCGTCGGTGATGGTGTCTTCCTGGCTGGACGATTTGTCTTCGGAGGATGCGGTCTCATTGTTGGAATCGGAGGACTCGCTGCCGGAGGATGTGGTCTCGCTGGACTCAGAGTCGCCCGGCTGCACGTTAGCGCCCGAAACCGTCTTGGTGGTGAGGTCGTAGGGCATCGTGCCGTACCAGACGCAGTAGACCGCCTCGAGCGTGCCGTCGGCCGTAATACCGTCGAGGGCATCGCTCACGGCACGACACAGTTCGTCATTGGACGAAAGGCCTGCAACACCAAGCGTCGAGGGCGCCTCGAGCGCACCGACATAGGAGATCTCGCTCATCAGTCGCGCAAGGTAACCGCCAGCCGTGGAGTCGCAGATCACATAGTCGACCTCGCCGGACTCGAGCGCCTCAAAGCACTCGTTGATGTTGGAGTAAGTCTTTTGGTTGGCGGTGATGCTCTGCTTAGCAAGCGCCTCCTGCGAGGCCGAGGACATCTGGATACCCAGAGTAGACGTGTTAAGGGTATCAGTGGAAACGCTCAGCGACCCACCATCGCTGGTTTTACCGAACACGGAAGCGGCATCGTACAGGCAGGTGCCGAGCGAGCTAACGTCCCCATCCGTGGAGTTGATCTCGCCGATAAAGATATCAGCCTTTTTGTCACCGAGCGCGGAACCTGCCGAGGACGCATCGACAAAGGCGACCTTAAGGCCCATGCGGCTTGCGAGGGCGCGGGCAGCGTCGACTGCATACCCCGTGAGCTCGCCGTCAGCGCCCTGCATGGCCTGCGGCGCATCGGAGGTATCGAGGGCAACCGTCAGGGTACCGGGAGTGACCAGGGCATTATCCGACACCGTGGGCGTGACGGTCTCGTACTCGATCTGGTCGATCGTGGGAGTCGTGAACGTAGACAGCGGGTTGAACGCGCATCCGCTCAGGCCCAAAACGGCGATGACCGCTGCGGTCCCAGCACCTAACCGAGCCGCGTGCATCAAGCTGCCCCTCACCATGTCCACTACCCTGCCTTCTGTGTCGTATACGATCCGTGCGTTGCGCGGAATATCAGATTGTTCCCACCAGCTGACCTGGTATTTGACCCCACACTTGCGCACCGGGGTGTTTGCTCGGGAGGCCGCAGCCACCTTCACGACTGGCCCGCTCGCCCGCGAGGCGGTATTGCCCCAAAGAAAGTAGAACGGACGGTGCGGCTTACATCTAGGACGCGCCATGATCGCGCCGCGCGCACGCGGTCGCTTACGTGGATCCCTTTGACCGCGTCTGTCTTGGACTAGGACGGGCATTTCGTCCGTCCGCAACCACAGCCTGGTAGGAACGTAGCGCATTATAGCTAAGTTCAAGCTAAAGTTTAAGGTTAAGGGCGTCATTCGCATCGCGAGTACAGATTTCGCAGGTCGGAGTGGGCTATTCGTGCCCCTGTGAAGCCCGGAGCTCCCCTATGGGGAGCTCCGGGGCACCCTTCTTGGGGTGCCCTGGCCAAAAAATGGCAAATATGAGTACTGTCACCAATTTAGTAACAGGCAATTTTGACCTCTCGGACAGATTTTGCGCTCAGTGTCGCCAATCTGATGCTTAGTTATTCTACATTTGTTTATTATCTTCTTACTTTATGCCGCCTCCGAGTCCTAAATTCTTTGATTTTGCTGTTACTGATTTAGTGACAGTACTCATATTTGCCATATTTTGGCCAGGGCATATGATTAACCCCCTATTTTCGACGTGAATTAGACCGGCTTAAGCCCAAAACACGCCCGCAGCGTGTTAAGCAACGCCTCTTGCTTCTTCCTGCGGGCATCGACACGATTCCGGTACCGCTTTCGCATACGCTGGTGGATGCGCCATGCGAGCGCTTCCATCGCTTCCATGTCACAGAGCATTTCGTTGTTGACCGTCGCGACCTCGATTCCCATAGTAATCAAGCCCGTGTTGCGCTTTTCATCATGGATACGTCCCCTCCGAGAGGAATGGCCCAGCTCACCGTTGTATTCCAGGTCAAACCGGGCTGCCTCTTGATACGCATCGCAAACTGCATGAGGCATCCCCGAGATTGCCTGCGCACGGTCATCGAACTCGACCTTGTAGTCGGTCTTAAAAGGTCCGCAGGCAAACCCGCCATAGGAAAACGGAAGCGAAAACAGGGCGAGCATGATGCACTCCATGGGCGAGAGCAGGTTTTCCGAAAGATAGGGACACAGACGCTGCAGCTGTTTGGCCACATTCCCCTTGCATGCCGCAAGGTAATCTGCCAGGCGATCGGGCGTCAGCGCCGGCTCGACTTCAAAGTAGCCCACGTCTGCTGGCTGGTCCTTGTCCTTTGCAAGTTTATTCGTAACAGGCGAGGTGTAGGGAGGCAGATACTTCCCGCGGTCGCTCAGTGAAATCTTAGAGCACAGCTCCTGGGCCAGGGCAAATGCCTGGATACAGCCGACCTCGCGAGCGATGGCAACACAAAGGGCCTCGGGAGATAGGCTGTATACCCCCGGTTCCACCTCTAGAATCGAGCCAGCAGGCAACCCAGAGCATACGGACCAGCTCACGCCAAGAATGCGGCGGCGCTGTGCTGCAGACCCTACCAGCAAGCACAAATCCTCTTGTACCTCGCCGCTTGCGACCCCAATCCGCACCAAGTCGGGAAGATAAATGTCCTCGGTCGAGGGCGACGACGTGCGCAGCACACGGCGCTCTTCATCGGGATTAAGGTCCTTCCAGCTGATGTAACCCATTTGTCGGCGCTCGGCGCGCATCGTGCGTAGCGCCGAGGCGCCGGTCAGAATTATAGAGGCCGCCAGTTGCTCGCTTGTCGGTTCGTCACACCGCTCAATCTTCACTGCCACAAAACCACCCCTACCAAACACGTGCGATAGCAATGCCATCGACTGCCGCAGCGCCGGCGCGCTTGAGCTCCGCCGAGGCTGCTGCCATGGTCGCGCCCGTGGTGATAACGTCATCGATAAGCAGTAGGCGGCGGCCGTGCACGTCCTCAACCGTCTCGTACATGCCTTGGGCACGCTCGCGACGCTCCTCACGACCGAGTTCGCGCTGGTCGCCATGCCCGTACTTGACGAGAGCATCGAGCAGGGGAACACCCGACAGCTCGCAAAATGGGCGCGCAATAGCCTCCATATGATCAAAACCACGCCGCCGAAACGCCGCCGCCGTCGCAGGCACAAACACCACCGCATCCGCACCGGACAGCACACCTCCCAAGCGTTCGGGCGCTACGACCTGGGCATGCAGGGCGGTGTCGTAGAGCAGCTCCGCCAGATACGGAGCCAGGCGTCGCTCGCCCGCGTCCTTGTACGCTTTAATGATGCGCGGCAGCGGATGCGCATAGACGGAGCACGCCAGGCAGCGGTCGAGCGCCTCCGCCATTGCCGAGGACGTGCCCTCGACCGAACACTCAGTGCACAGCAAATCCCCAAACGGGGCGCCGCATCGGGTACAGCTATGACGTGGGTCGATGAGCGTGAGCGCGGCCAGGCAGTCTTGGCAAATAAGCGCACCGGCGCGCTCGCAGCCGGCACATCGTGTTGGCGACAATGCCTCGAGTGCCTCGCGTGCCGCCCGCTCGGCAAACGGCAGCAATTCGTCCGCAAACGGTAGGGCGCCGGCACCCTGCAGACGGCTCAATTTGTTCAGATGGCTCTTCAAGACACAACCCTCCCTACGTTCGGTCGCAGGGAGGGTTGTTGATTCAGCGCTATGGTACCCCGACGCGATTGGGGTAAGGCGGGTTAAATCCGCTCGCGGGCGTTATTCGCCGGCGGGCGGTTGTGGTGCGGCCGAAGACGGGGTCGAGCCCTCGCCACCATCCTGGCGCGGCTTGCGGGAACGGCGACGGCGACGGCGCTTTTGACCCTGGTCGGCCGAGCCCTCGCCACCGCGATCCTCGCGCGGCTCGCGCTCGTCGCGAGCGGCGCCACGCGAAGCCTTAGCAGCCGCTCCCCCGCCATCTCCGGGACGACGGCGCGTGACCTTGACCTCGCCATCCGAGACCTGATCGGCCACGGAGGGCACCGAGGGCTTCTGTTGCGCGCCCGAGGAATGGCGACGGCGCGGACGCGGCGCGCGCTCCTCCTCGCCACGCGACTTGCCGCCCTTGTCGGCAGACGCATCGGAGGCCGAGGCGCCCTTGGAAGCGGCACCAGCCTCGCGAGCAGCTGCGGCGCGGAAGGCGTCCTCGCGCTCCTCGCTCGACAGATGACGACGGCGGCGGCGTGTGGGGTTCATGCCACCGCCGCGATTCTGCTGCTGGGGCTGCTGAACCTCGCGCTCGCGAGAGGCGTTCTTGCCCGCGGCTGCAACCTCGGTAGCATCGCCCGAGCCCACGCGCTTGCGACGACGACGGCCACCGGCGGCCTCCTCGGCCTCGGGTGCCTCGGCCTTACCACGGCCCTTTCCGCGGCCACGGCCCTCGCCCTGGCCCTGACCGGCGCGAGCATCGGAATCGGCATCGCGACGACGGCGCTTGGACATCGACGTGCCGGCCAGACGGTCGGCGCTCGACAGGCCATCGCCCACGTCGACGCCGTTCTCGCGGTCGAGCTCCATGAGCGCCAGGCGCATCTCGGGCGACTCGATGTGCTCGAGCACGTCGCGCGTCACGCAGTCGGGGCGGCAGTTGCAGCCCTGCTCGGCGGCCTTCTTTTTGCAGCCCTCCGAGCAGGTCATATCAGCCAGGTTGACCTTAAAGACCTTGCCGTTCTCCAGGCGCAGCACCAGCTGCTCACGCGGCGTGTCATATTCCTGAATACGCGCCTTGCCGAGCGGCGTATCGATGAGCGTCTTCTTTTTGGGCGCACGGCTCTTAAAGTCCTTGTACGCTTCGAACTCATAGCGCAGGCAGCACATCAGGCGGCCGCAAACGCCGCTGATCTTGGAGGAATTGAGCGGCAGGTCCTGCTCTTTTGCCATGCGGATCGAGACGGGCTCAAACTGTCCGCCAAAGCGCGTGCAGCAGAGCTCCTGGCCGCACTGGGCATAGCCGCCCACCAGGCGAGTCTCGTCGCGCACGCCGATCTGGCGCATGTCGACGCGAATGTGCAGCGTCGAGGACAGATCCTTGACGAGCTGACGAAAATCGACGCGCTCCTCGGCCGCAAAGTAGAACACGGCCTTCTCGCCGCCAAACAGGTACTCGACGCCGACCGGCTTCATCTCGAGGTCGAGTTCTTTGACCAGACGGCGGAAATCGACCATGGCCTCGTCGCCCTGGATGGCAAGATCGTCGGCAAGCTGCAGGTCAATGTCGCTCGCCACGCGCAGCACGGGCTTGAGCGGCTGACCGATCTCGTCTTGCGGCACCTCGAAGGGATCGGCCGTAACCAAGCCGATCTCGGTTCCGCGCTCGGTGGAGCAAATGGCATAATCGGCCTCGAGGATATCCAGGTCCTGCGGGTCAAACCACAGGTCGCGCGAGGCGTAGGTAAACTTAACGGGTACGACTAACGGCATTTCAGTGCCTTCCTGATATCGAACAGCATGACCTCGATGGCCAGCTGGGGAGTAACGTTTCTGGCGATGTTGCGCTCGGCGGTTGCGACCGCCTCGAGCGCCTGGGTGGCACCCGCAACATTGGTCGCGGCGGCAAGCCGACCGATCGTGTCGCGCACGTCTTCGTTCACCACGTCGGCCGCCTCGTCCTGAAGTGTCAGCAGCACGTCGCGCATGAGTGTCCGCGCGCACGCCAGCGCTTCCATGATACCTGAACGCTCGCGCGCGTTGAGTTCGCGCTTGTTGCGGTCCTCAAGCTGCTTCAATGCTCCACGCGACAGGTAGTCGGCGTTTTGCTCGAGTACCTTTTCCTGCGTGGACTTGACCTCGGCAAGCGGCGCCTTGACGGCGACGATGAGCGACTTGGCGCGACTGAGCACGTCGGCCTCGTCGGCGGCAATGAGTGAGTCGATGGCACGGACCATCTGACGGCGGGCGTCCTGGCGCTCGGCGCTCTTAAGAAACTCGATGCCGCGTGTGGGGCTTCCCGCCACGGCGACCGCCATGCGGCAACGCGCAGGGTCCTGACCGGTGGCGCGGCTCACGGCCTGCGCGGCGACGGCGGGCGATACCAGCCGAAACGGCACACACTGGCAACGACTCACGATAGTGGGCAGCATCACGTCGGCCGAGGTGCCCAGCAAGATAAACATAACGCCCTCGGGCGGCTCCTCGAGCGTTTTGAGCAGTGCGTTGGCGGTGTTGGCACGCAGTTGCTCGGCACGGTCGATGATGTAGACCTTGGCCTTGGCACGGATGGGCGCCAGTGGCACGTCATCGAGCAGCTCGCGGGTCTGGGCAATGAGGTAACCCGTGGCGCTCTCGGGCGTGTAATAGTGCACGTCGGGGTGCGTATGGCGGGCGACGCGCACGCAGCTATCGCATGAGCCGCAGCCATCCTGCTCGCACAGGAAGGCTTGGGCGAGCGCCCACGCGGCGTCGAGCTTGCCCGCGCCGGGAGCGCCCAAAAACAGGTAGGCGTGCGATGCGCGACCGCTAGCGACGGCATTGGTCAAAAAGTCACGCACGCGCTCTTGGGTGTCGAGCTTGGCCAGCAGGCTTGCCTGAGCGGGGGCCATGTTACTCGGCCTCCTTGGCAAGCGCGGCGGCGACGGCTTCCTGCGGAATGTCGAGACCGTACGCGCGAACCTGCTCGACCGTCTTCTCGAAGACTTCCTCGACGGTCGTAGTGGCGTCGATGAGCTTTACGCGGTCTGGCTCCTCGGCAGCAATTGCGCAAAACCCCTCGTAGACACGCTCCTGGAATGCCATGCCCTTAGCCTCCATGCGATCTGCCGCGCCACGGGCTGCCATGCGCAGCGCCGCCTGCTCGGGCGTGATGTGGTAGACGAGCGTGAGCGCCGGGTGCGTTCCCGCGACGGCCAGGTTGTTGGCATCGCGCACCATCTGGCGATCGAGGCCGTCGGCAAACGCCTGGTAGCATGTCGTGGAATCGTAAAAGCGGTCGCACAGGACCACCTTGCCGGCCGCGAGGGCGGGCGCGATGACCTCGTGCACCAACTGGGCGCGCGCCGCCTCGTAGAGCAGCAACTCGCAGGTGTCGCCCATCGCCGTATTGACGGGGTCGAGCAGCAGAGCGCGGATCTTTTCGCTGATGGCGGTACCGCCCGGCTCGCGCAGGGTCACAACCTGATGGCCAGCGAGCTCGAGTGCACGGGCAAGCAGGCGCGCCTGCGTGGACTTGCCGGCACCGTCGACGCCCTCGAGCGTGATAAAGCTATGTTGAGCGGGCTCAAAAGCCATGGGCGCAGCCCCTTCCTACAAGGCGCGTAAATGCGGATATATCAACCAAGCCATGATACCCCAGTGCTCGGCGCGTCCCCAATGGCTAAAGGTGCCTTTCCAAAGTTGCGGTGAAATAGGGACTGATTGAAGCTCTGAGACCGCCAAACAGTCCCTATTTCACCGCAACTTATGATGGGTAATTTTGGACGCTGGGTATAATCGTCATATTGCATTGAAATGTGGCGAAAGGAGTGGCAATGTCTCGGTATTGTGCCTCATGCGGCAAACTTCTTGCAGATGATGCCAGGTTCTGCACCTCGTGCGGTACACCCATTGAGCAGATAGCCGCGAGCAATGGCCAGCCCGCGTTTGAGCAGACCGGCTCCCTCGATACGCCGCAAGCCAAGGCGGACGACTCCCTCGCCTATAGCCCCGACCCCGCCGCAAGGACCGAGGCCGTCGAGACCACGCAGCGCATACCCGTCGCGAGCGGCTCGCCCCAACAGCAGCCGGCTCCCGCATACGCGCCCGCTTCGCCACAGACCCCCGCTCCCAAAAAGAGCGGCACCGGGCCGCTTATCGCCGTTATCGTTGTGCTGGTGGCGATCATCATCGCCCTGGTCATCTTCTTTGCAATCAGACCGTTCGACAACGCCGCCACGCAGACGACTGCCGAGGTAGCTAAGCTGCACCATGACGTCGACGACGATGACCTAAAGCCTCTCGGCAATCCCAACAGCCTGTACGACGATGATGACGATGACGACGAGGATGGCGGCGAAGCAACGCTCTCCGAGCAGAACCTCTACCGTCGCCTGAGCGAATACTACGACCTGCTCGAAGATCTCGACAGCCAGGTCCGTGGCTGCGCGCAGAACTTCAACGGCAACTATCTGGAAGAGGATCAAACCACCCGTCAAAATCTCGCCGACGTCGCCGAGCGCACGGAGGACACCATCGAACAGTATTACGACATCGTCGAGGACCTGGACGTCCCGACGAGCTCCAAAAACTACAGCTCCTGGAAGGACATCATCGCCCTGTACGACGACCTGGATCACCGCATTGACGCAATCTGTGATGCCTGGGAGATCAGTCTGAAATACGCCAAGCCTGCGGACCACAAGAATGAGATCGTGGCGCCGCTGTCGCGCGACAACGTGGTGGGCACCAATGACAATAAGTACCGCCTAGACTTTGAGGAGCGTTATCCCGGCGCCAAGCCTGTCGAGGTGAACTAGCGCTTTGTCGTTCCCGAGCCGGCAGTTAGGGACGTTCCTAAACTGCCGGCAGAAAAGGAACGTCCCTAACTGCCGGTCAAAAAAACGAGCGAGGATCGCGGGGTCCTCGCTCGTTTTTTTGGGCAATGTTTCGACTGCGCCGTTACTTGTCGGCGGCTGCTTTCTTGGCAGTCGACTTCTTCGCGGTCGTCTTCTTGGCGGCAGTGGCTTTCTTAGCCGTCGTCTTCTTTGCCGTGCTCGCCTTGGTTGTGGTCTTGCGACCGCGGGCGGGCTTCTTCTCCTTGGTCGGGCAGTCCATGTTGACGCAGATACGCCACGGACCGCGCGCCGTGTTGACCACCACGATGGGGGCGCCGCACTCGGGGCAGGTCTCGCCCGTCGCCTCGAGCTTGCCGCGCGCCGGCAGCGGATAGCTCACGCCGCAGTCATCGTAGTTGGTGCAGCGGATAAAGCGCTTGCCGCTCTTCTCGCTCTTGTGCGCGATCAGGTCGCCGTGACGTCCGGCCTCGGCACACACCTTGCACTCGCCCACCTTAAGATCGGGCTCGTAGTTGGTGGGGCACGTGGGGTTCACGCAGATCTCGAAGGCCTTCTGGCGGAATGGCTGGCACTTGATGCGCGGCGCGCCGCACTCGGGGCACACGGCGGCCTCGCCCTCGAGCGGGCTCACCTTGACGCCACTCGGCACCGGATAGGTCACGTCGCAGTCGGGCCAACCCATGCAGCCGATAAAGCTGCCGCGGGTCTTGGCGCTCGTCTTCATAACCAGGTCCTTGCCGCACTTGGGGCAGGCGCCCACGCGCGCATCGGCCGTGACGGCGTCGCTGATGGCGTCGCCCAGCTCCTGCGTATGCTTGAGCAGCTCGTCGAGCACGCCGGCCAGCAGCGCACGCGAGTGCGTCACGACATGCTCTTCGGTGTCCTCGCCGCGCTCGACGCGAGTCATGTCGCCGTCGAGCTCGCTGGTCATATCGGGGCTCGTGATGCGCGGGGCAAACTGCGTCAGTGCATCGATGATGGCGATGCCCAGCTGGCTTGGCTCCACGGGATCGTTTTTGAGGTAGCGCACGGCGTACAGGCGCTCGATGATGCTCGCGCGCGTGGACTTGGTGCCCAGGCCGCGCTTTTCCATCTCCTGCACGAGCTTGCCCTGGCTGTAGCGCGCGGGCGGCTCGGTCTGCTTGGCCTCAAGCTTAATGTCGAACACGTCGACCATGTCGCCCTGCTCCAGCGGCGGCATCTGCTCGTCGCGCTTGAGTCCGTACGGATACGCCTCGCGGAAACCCGGGGTCACGAGCACATCGCCCGAAGCCACGAACGGCTCACCGTTCACGTCGAGCTCGAGCTTGGTGTTCTCGATGGTCGCGGGACCCATGAGTGTTGCTAGGAAGCGACGGGCGATGAGGTCGTAGAGCTTACGCTGGCCGCCGTCGAGCGTGGACGGATCGCCCTCGCCCGTGGGGTAGACAGGCGGGTGGTCGGTGGTCTCGACCTTGCCGCGTGTGGGCTTCATGGGACCGGCAAGCACCTTTTTGCACACGGGCGCCAGCGCCGGGTTGATCTTTGCCAGGTCGCTCACCACGGCGCCCAGATCGAGCGTCGCGGGGTACACGGTATTGTCGACACGCGGGTAGCTGATGAGACCGGCCATGTAGAGGGACTCGGCGATGCGCATGGTACGTGCAGGTGAGATGCCCTCGGCCGCGGCGGCAGCCTGCAGCGAGGTCGTCGCAAACGGCGTGGGCGGCTGCTGCTTGCGGGAGCGCTTGGTCACCGCGGCGACGGTTGCCGTCGTAGCGCCGTCGACGTGGCCGTACGCCGTCTCGGCAGCATCTTTGTCGGTAAAACGTGTCGTCTTGTGCGCAATCTTAAAGCGGTCATCCTCGGCAGCACCCTGAGCGGCACCCATGCCGCGAATCTGCCAATAGTCCTCGGGCACAAACGCCATGCGTTCGCGTTCGCGCTCGACCACCAGGGCAAGCGTCGGCGTCTGCACGCGGCCGGCGGAACGCACGTTGCCAAAGCCGCCAAACTTGGCGAGCGTCAGGTAGCGCGTGAGCACTGCACCCCAAATGAGGTCGATGTGCTGACGGCTCTCGCCGGCGTCGGCCAGGTTCTGGTCGAGCGAGACAAGGTTATCGAAGGCCTGCGTGATCTCGGCCTTGGTAAACGAAGAATACTGGGCGCGGGCGACCGGCAAGTCGGGCGCCACCTCGCGCACCTTGTTGAGGGCGTCCGAACCGATCAGCTCGCCCTCGCGATCGAAGTCCGTGGCGATAATGACGCTGTCGGACTTCTTGGCAAGGTTCTTGAGCGAGCGGATGAGCTCCTTCTCGGCCGGCAGCTTAATGACGGGTGCCCAGGTGAGATAGGGCAGACTCTCGAGCTTCCAGCCCTTGATGGAGATGCCGTCGGCAAGAAACGGCTTGCGCTTGGTGTCGTACGGCGGACGAGCCAGGCCATCGGGCATGTCGGCCGGCAGCATCTCGCCGTCCTCGGTGACCGAATACCAGCCCAGCTTTTTATCGAACAGCACGCTGTCGCAAAAATCGGGCGCAAGGATGTGACCGGCAAGGCCGATGGTCACGCACTCCTCGCCCTTCCACTCAAAACGGTAGATGGCGGTGTTGTACACCTTGTCCTTTTTGGGTTTGCCCGTGGACAGACGCTCGGCAATCTGACGCGCGGCGTCGTTTTTCTCTGCGATGATGAGCTTCAAAAGAGGCTCCTATCTCGTGTCTCTGCGGCTACGCCCGCCCGTATGGCGGCCGACTTACGCCCTTGCTTGCTCAATCTGCCCGATGAGCCAATCGCACCAGGCATCCATGCCCTCGTCCTTGCGCGCGCTCACGGCAAACCGCGGCGCCTGCGGATTGAGGTCATCAAGTGTCTTAGTATACCTATCCATGTCAAAATCGAAAGCCGGAGCCACGTCGACCTTGTTGAGCAGCTGCGCGCCGGCGTGTTGGAAGATGCCCGGGTACTTGATGGGCTTGTCGTCGCCCTCGGGCACCGAGAGAATCATGATGGACAGGTTCTCGCCCAGGTCAAAGTCGACCGGGCAGACCAGGTTGCCCACGTTTTCGATAAAGATGACGTCGATGTTCTCCAGACCCACAGCCTGGTCGAAGGCGTCGACGGCCTCCATGATCATGTTGCCCTCGAGGTGGCACAGGCCGCCCGTGTTGATCTGGATGGCGGGCATGCCGGCTTCCTTCATGGTGATGGCATCGACATCCGAGGCGATATCGCCCTCGATGACGGCACAGCGCAGGCCGGCTTTGTCACGCAGGCGCTCGTTGGTGCCCAGAATCGTAGTGGTCTTGCCCGAGCCAGGGCTCGACAGCACATTGATCACGTAGGTGTTTGTCTCATTAAATCGCTGACGCAGCTGATCTGCCAGGCGCTCGTTGCGCGACAGAATCGGCGATGCAATATCAATCGTTTTCTCGGCCATACTTAGCGCTCCTTACTTTGGCCCCTTTATACCCCATCACCAGATGGCTAGCGGGCTAATCGTCGGGGGTTTCGATTTCGATACTTGCGATATCGAGCTCGCGGCCGTGCAGTAGGCGCACGTTGGCACCACCACACTGAGGACAGCGACAGTGGAAGCGATCGTGGTCGAAAACCTCGCCGCAGTCTAGACACTCGCTTTGTGGATGGACCTCCTCCACGGCAAGCTCGCAGCCGCGCGTGAGCGGGTCCTCGTCGCGAAACGTCTCCCACGCAAAGTCGAGCGCCTCGCGCACAACTTCGGTCATATCCCCGATACGCAGCGTTACCAAAACGGCGCGCGAGGCCCCCGCCCCACGCGCCGCGCGAATCACTGTATCGAGTATGCCGTTGACAATGCCAACCTCGTGCATACCGATTTACTCCTCGTCGTCCTCGTCGTCCGAGAACAGGTCCAGACGGCTCACGAACAGGCCCTCCTTGCCCTCGCGCGCGGTAATGACCACGCGAGCGATGGCGAGCGAAATCTCGTAGAGCGAGAGCAGGGCGCCATACATGAGACCCAGCGTAACGGGCGAGCCGTCGGGCGTAATCACAGCCGAACCCACGAGCAGGCCTACGTACACGTAGCGCCAGGCGCTGCGGAAGGCCGCATAGGACACGATGTGGAAAACGGACAGGTAGAAGATGATGAGCGGCAGCTCAAACGCCACACCAAAGCCGATCATAAAGAGCAGCTCCATGTTGACGTAGTTCTCCAGATCGGGCAACGCCGTAGCGACAGCCGAGGTCTCGCCGATGAGCCACTCAAAGCCCGCCGGGATGATGATGAAGTAGCAGAAGATGGCACCCAGGAAGAACAGCACCGTCGAGGCGAGCACCGTGGGCACAACCCACTTGCGCTCGTTGGGGCGCAGTGCCGGCAGGAAAAATGCCAGAATCTGCCAGATGATCATGGGCGTGCACATGACCACGGCCATCTTGATGGCAAGCGAGAAGCGCAGGCCAAAGCCGCCGAGCGTGGTGGTGATGTAAAACTTACCGTCCGGCACAAAGGAGCGGATGGGGTCCTCAAGAATATCGAGCACCACGGGCGTGGCAAAGTACAGCACGATGGCGGCGGCAAACACCGAAACGACCACGATGGTCAGGCGGCGACGGAGCTCTCCCAGGTGATCGAAGAGCGGCATGCGCGCAGGTCCGATCGGCATTACTCATCGCCTCCCTTCGGGGCGTCGGCGGCAGCAGCCTCGGCATCGTCCTCGACCTCGAGCTCGCGAGCGAGCTGGTCGACGACGGCCTTGCGCTTGCGGGGACGACGGGCGTAGAGGTCAGCCGTCGTGGGCTCTGCCGGCTCGGGCTCGGGCTCTGCAGCAGGCTCGGGCTCGACGGCAGCAGCAGGCTCTGTACCCTCGGCCTCATCAACAGCGCCTTCGCCCTCAGCAGCACCCTCGCTTGCGGCCTTCTCGGCAGCAAGACGGGCGCGACGCTCGGCAAAGGTCTCCTTCTTGGCGGGCGCTGCCGTCTCGGCGACATCCTCGTCCACATCGGAATCGTCGTCGGTCGCAGCAGTCTTCTTGGGCTTGACCGGGGCCGACGCGGCCTCGCTCACCGGATCGATAATCTCGGACTGAACAACGGCCGTCATCTTTTCCTGCGTCTCGCGGAACTGACGGATGGCACGGCCGATCGTGCGGCCCATCTGCGGGAGCTTATCCGGGCCAAACAGCAAAAAGCCGAAGACCACGATGATCGCGAGCTCACCCTCTCCAATACCAAACACACATACCTCCAAGGCTCGATGTGAGTCGAGCCCGCACCGCGCCATTCGGCCGGAACTCGTCTATTCATTCGGTCAAGTATAGCGCCCGGACGCCAAAACGTCCGAGCGCATCACAAACATATGCCAAACGGCACGCCCTTTTGGGGGCAAAGATTATGCAGCGGTGATCGAAATCTCCTGGTCGACGCCCAACAGCTGAACCACGCGCATCACCGGGGGCTGCACGTTGACGCAGCTAAAACGCTTACCATGATCAGCTGCGTGGTGTGCGGCGCCCACAAGCACGCCAATGCCCGTCGAATCGATGTAGCTCACCTGGGCAAAATCGAGCTCAACGGCCTCAGTGGGCTGCTCGAGCGCCAGGTCGATGGCATTGCGCAGGCTATCGGCGTTAGAGATATCGATCTCACCGGTCACCTTAATGGTGTAGAGCTCTGGCGTGGGGTTGGTGGAAATACCCAAATCCATGTATACGCTCCTTTACGTATCGAAAGTGCGGATAGTACTAGGCGCGGACTTGCGGGGCCCTACGCGTTAGGCGCGCTCGGCACGCGCAAGCTCGGCAGCGACGAGCTTGACAGCCAGCACCAGCACATCGAGCGCAGCCTCCAGGTCCTCGACCGTGGGATAGCTCGGCGCGATGCGGATGTTGGTGTCGCGCGGATCCTTGCCATAAGGCCAGGTGGCACCAGCCGGCGTGAGCTTGACGCCCAGGTCGGCACAAAGCGCGGCGACCTTCTGGGCCGAGCCCTCGGGGCCATCGAAACTCACAAAGTAGCCGCCATGGGGATGAGTCCAAGTGGCGCAGCCCGTGTTACCCAAGCCCTCGGTGAGTTTACGCTCAACGGCCTCAAAGCGCGGGCGCAGGAACTCGGCATGCTTTTTCATGTGCTCCTTGACCGCCTCGATGGTGGGAAGGAAACGCACGTGACGCAGCTGGTTGAGCTTATCGGCGCTAATAAGACCGGCCTTCAGGCGCTTGGAGAACTCGGCGATGACCGCGGGGCTCGCACCGATAAAGCCGATGCCGGCGCCCGGGAAGGTGATCTTGGACGTCGAGGCAAAGGCCACCACGCGATCCTCGGTGCCCGCCGCGCGAGCGAGGTCAAAGATATTTGCGAGCTCGTCGGTCTCGTCGTACAGGTCGTGCACGCAGTAAGCGTTGTCCCAGAAGATGCAGAAATCGGGCGCGGCCGTGGGCATCTCGACCAAGCGGCGCACAGTGTCCTCGCTAAAGGTGATGCCCGTGGGGTTGGAATACTTGGGCACGCACCAGATACCCTTGATGGAATCGTCGGCGGCAACCAGGCGCTCGATCTCGTCCATGTCGGGGCCGTTGTCGGTCATCGCGACGGGGACGTTCTCGATGCCCAGATCGGCGGTGATGCCAAAGTGGCGATCGTAGCCGGGAACAGGGCACAGGAACTTGACCTTCTTGCCGTCGTGCGCTGCCTCGTAAGCCTCCCAAGGGTCGCTGCCGCACGAGCCGCAACGCCAGAACATACCGGCGATATCGTGCTCGATCAGCAGGCTCGATGAGCCCAGTACGAGCGTCTGCTCGGCAGGACAACCCAGGAACTCCCCCGCCAGCTTGCGTGCCGAGGGAATGCCCTCAAAGCAGCCGTAGTTGGAGCAGTCGACGTTGCCGTCATGCAGATCGGCATCGGCATTGAGGATATCGAGCATGGGTCGAGAGATGTCCACCTGGGAGGGCGACGGCTTGCCGCGGGCCATGTCGAGCGCCAGGCCCTTGGCCTTGACCTCGGCGACCTCGGCTTTGAGCGCCTCGATGGCGGCATCGAGTTCGGTGGTTTCCATCTTCTGGTAGATCGTCTGCATGGGGTGCGACCTTTCGCGAAGCGGTACGTTGCAGTTCGTCTAAGTATAGACCGCCATCGTCGCAACGTTATGAAGCCGTGATAGATTAAGTTCATCGCAATCAATTACGAATCGCCGCGCATGCCGGCGTGGGGCGCCCAAGGAGGCACTATGGAGTACGGATCGTTTCAGGCCGAGGAATTCGGCGACTTGCAGCGCCTGGTCGACGGACTGTTTTACGACCGCCACGCCATCGACCGCCTGGATCTGATCGTACAGGCCGAAATCTTGGACCTGGCGCCCGACCTCATGGAGATCGTGAATCTTTTGCCGCCCGGCTACTACGACCGCCAGTCACTTTGCGACCAGCTCAACTCCGCCTTGGCCGCCCACGGCTGGGGCGCCGTCTACGGAACGGTGGAATAAGCCTCGAGGCCGGCGATTTGGCCCGCTTCCCGACCTTGGCGAGGCTTGTTTTAGAGCTTGTGGCCAAAAAAGGGCAAATATGAGTACTGTTACCTTTTTAGTAGCAGCGATTCTTGGTCGAAATCGGCAAAACTCGACTTGAAACTCCCTAATCACCGTCAGCTAGCGCCAAATTGGAAGTCGATGGTCACTCATTAACGTACAGTTCTTATAACTTTGTTCATTATTTTCCGCACCTAAAATGATACGCCGTTTGTGACAGTACTCACAAACGGCGTTTTTTGACCACTGGCGTGTCTGGCAGGCGGCAAGCACCGCCCGAATCCGCATTTTGAACGCGCCCGAATCGGTTCTGGAGCCGGTTTTCGCGCTCTTACTCGTCTTTGGGCGAGGGATGCTTGCAGACCACGCTCATGTAGATCATGCCGAGCACGGCTGCGGTGACCGAACCGGCGAGAATAGCGGCCTTGGCTGCAAGAACCTCAAACTGGGCCGTCGGGAAGGCAAGGCCGCTGATGAGAATCGACATGGTAAAGCCGATACCGCCCAGAATGCCCACGCCGGCAATCATGTGCCAGTTGACATTGTGCGGCAGCTCGCAGGCCTTAAGCTTAACCAGGGCAAACGTCATACCAAAGATGCCGATCGGCTTGCCCAGCAGCATGCCAAAGTACACGCCGAGCGTCACCGGATCGGTGAGCAGCGTGCTCATGTCCACGCCCACTAAGCGAACCTGAGCGTTTACGAACGCAAAGATCGGCAGGATCACAAAGTTGACCGGCGTGGAGATCAGACGCTCCATGCGGATAAGCGGCGGGGTCACGCGGTGCATGACGCGCTCGACCTTGGTAGTCGAGACGGTAAAGTCATGCTGGCCCAGGATGTGTGCCTCGTCGTCGTAGCGATCATCGAGCAGCGGCAGGCACTCGCCCAACCAATCGGTGAGGCTATCGAGCTTGACACCGCACTTGGCCGGGATGGTAAAGGCCAAGATGACGCCAGCAAGCGTAGCGTGCACGCCGCTCTTGAACATGCAGAACCACAACAGCAGACCCAGTACCGAATACGGGGCAAGGCGGTAGTGCTGCGTCTTGTTGAGCCACACGAGCGCGCAGGTCACAAGCGCGGCGGCGCCCAACCAAAACGGATTGGGGCTCTGACCGTAGAAGATGGCGATGGCGGCGATGGAGATGAGGTCGTCGGCGATGGCGAGCGTCGAGAAGAACACGCGCACGCCGTTGGGCACGCGATTGCCCAAAAGCGACAGCACGCCCAGCGCAAAGGCAATATCGGTTGCCATGGGGATGGCCCAACCGTTGCGGGCACCGGCATGGTTAAAGATCAGGTAGATGCAGGCGGGAACGACAACGCCGCCCACGGCCGCCAGCATGGGAAGCATGGCCTGACGCGGATTCTTGAGCTCACCGACCGTCATCTCGTACTTAAGCTCGATGCCCACCAACAAAAAGAAAATCGCCATGAGGAAGTCGTTGACGAAAAGCTCAACGGTGAGACCGGCCGTAAGGTTGCCCAGACCCACATACAGCGGGGTCTCCAAAAAGTGATGGATGGCCTCGTAGGCATCGGTATTGGCGCAAATGACGGCGGCGATGGCGGCGAAGACCATGACGGCGGCGGAAATCGTACCGTTCTCGGCGATGCGCTCCCAGATGTCGTGACGTTCAAAGCGCTTGCGCTCACGAACGTTGAACAGCTGCTCAGTTGCTGCCATGGGCGGCTCCTTTCACGGGAAAGCTCCCGTCTTAAAAAAGCACGGCCCGCCCAAGTGGCGGCGCCGCGCTCTAACGTATTACGCTTGCATCTAGCCTACCCTGCACGACAAGCACGCAGGCGTGGCCGAAAAGCGGAACCACAGGTTGAACATTATTTGCTCAACGGCACGGGCACGCCTGTCCAAGAGACGACGCGGCGCCGTGCACAAAAAACGACCGGAGCGCGGGACGTCCGCGATCCGGTCGTGGCGTTTGGTCAACTAAACCTAGCAGGCGGCCATGATGGGGGCAGCGACCTGCTTCTTACGGGAGAGGACACCCGGCATCCAGACGCCGTCGTGCTCGTCGGCAATGCCCAGGCCCTTCTGAGCGGCCTCGGTCTCGCCCTCGAGCAGGACCTGCGAGCCCTCCTCCATGATGTCGGTGATGCACAGGACAATGCCATCGGCACCCTTCTCGGCGGCGTAGGCACGCATGGCCTCGCGAATCTCGTCGATCATGCCGAGCGCACGACTCTTGTCGACGGTCTCGTACTGGCCGATGAGCAGCTTCTTGCCGGCGGGCTCGAACATCTTGATGTCGTTGCCGACCATCTCGGCTGCGGTGAAGGAGCCGGACGGACGGGTGAGGAAGACCTCCATGCCAAACTTGACCGGGTCGACACCCACCTGCTCGCCGAGCTTGGCGGCGACGGCGCGGTCGACATCGGTGGTGGTGGGACTCTTGAGCATGAGCGTGTCGGTCATCATGGCCGAGAGCAGCAGCTTGGCCTGGACGTCGGAAAGCTCAACGCCGAGCACGCCGGCGAGCTTGGTGACGATGGTGCAGCTGGAACCCCAGGGCAGGCAGATGTAGTGCAGCGGGCCGGCGGTCTCGAAATCGCCGATGCGGTGATGATCGACGACGCCAAAGACCGTGGCGTCCTTAAGGCCGGCGACAGACTGGGCGGACTCGTTGTGGTCGGTGAGGACGACGAGCTGGCCGGCCTCGACGGACTCGATCACGCGGGGCTCGGCAATGCCGGCGTCGGCAAGCAGCTTGGCGGACTCGGCCGGAAGCTGACCAAGGGCGCAGGCCTCGTAGGTGTTGCCGGCATACTCAACCTGGTTGAGCAGCTGGGACAGGACGACGGCGCTCATGATGGCGTCATTATCGGGGTTCTGGTGACCAAAGACAAGAACGTTTGCCATGGATATCCTCCACTTGATATGTGTACTTGGACGTAGCTATGGTAGCACGCCGATGCCGAGCCTTCGCAGACGGAAGGGGCACGGCATATTTTGGGGCAGGCATGGAGGCCAAGGCTGTCCTTTTTGCGCCATGTTGGTGCAAAGTAACCTGCCCCCCCTTGCACCAGCTATTTGCCGGCGGCGCGCAGGGCTACGTAGGCGGCACCGATGATGCCGGCGTCGTTGCCGAGCGAAGCGACCTTAATGGGCGTCTCGCGCGAGGCGGAGAGCGCGTACTGCTTAAAGTGCTCGCGGACCTTGTCGAGGTAGACATCGGCCGAAGCGGAAGCACCGCCGCCGATCAGGAACATCTCGGGATCGACCACGTTGGCAATAAGCGCCAGGGCGCGGCCGAGATAGTCGGCCATGGTATCGGCCGCGGCCAGCGCGAGCTTGTCGCCCTCGCGGCAGGCCTGGAACACGTCCTTGGAATCGGAGGGGCCGGTCAGCTCGATGGGCTCGACGCCCGCCTTTTCGCACTCGGCAAGGTAGTTGCTCACCACGCCGGTGGCGCTGGAATACTGCTCCAGATGGCCATGGCCGCCGCAGCCGCAGGTGCGCTCCTCGTCGGGGTTCAGGCACATGTGGCCAATCTCGCCGCCGGCGCCCACAACGCCTGATACCACGTCGCCGTTAACGATAACGCCGCCGCCCACGCCGGTACCAATGGTGACCATCACCACGTTCTGTACGCCCTTGGCAGAGCCGAGCCAGGCCTCGCCCATGGCAGCGGCGTTGGCATCGTTCTCGTACTTAACGACCGCGTCGGGGCAGTGCTCCTGAATGGCGACTCTCAGCTCGGGCAGGTTAATGGCAATGTTGGCCTTGACCTTGGCATCGCCCGATGCCGGGATGGGGCACGGAACGGCCAGACCAATGCCCGCCACAAAGGCACGCGGAATCTGGGCCTTGGCGACCACCTGGTCGATAGCTTCGGTCACCGCGGCAAAGCCCGCAGCGTCAACGATGGGAGGCGTGGGCACGCTGGCCTTGGCCAGCAGGTTGCCGTCCTCGTCGAACAGGCCCTCCTTAACCGAAGTGCCGCCGACGTCAATGCCGATGTAGTACTGCTTAGGTTCCATGGGAGCCCGCCTTTCTCGTTTAAACATTGCTTGTATGGTACCGCTCCCCAGGCAAAAACCTGCCAAAAAGGGACAGGTTTGTTTTGGCGGGTTTTATCTGGGGAAACTCAAAGCATGAGATTCGGTTCGCTGGGCGGCAAAACAGCCCAGCCCCGTCCTCGAGCCAATCAATTTGCTCAATACCACATTATTCGAGTGCATATTCATTTAGAGCGCTCTAGTTTTTAAAGAGAAGCGTTTTTTAATTAAACCTTTCTCGAACTTTTCAAAAACGCAATAGGAATGCTTAGGTGTTGACTATACTTTCTTCTGTACTCAATCAAGCCGGAAAGGAGGTTCCATGATTCCCAAATACGAGGCGATAGCTGCAGATATCCGTCGAAGCATCGAGGATGGCGCTCTTAAACCGGGCGACAAGCTACCCACCGTCGTTGAGTTCTGCGAGCTCTATAGCGTTTCCAAGATCACCGTCAAGCGCGCGATCGAGCAGATCACCGAGGAGGGTCTTGTTACCAGCCGTCGCGGGTCGGGCACCTACGTTAAGGACACGGCGGGTCTTCCCGACCAGGCGTTTTTCCAGGGCAAAAACGACCGCGCCCAGGGCTTTTCGTATGAGCACCGCGGGGAGAAGGTGACCTCGGTGGTCTACGATTTCTCGATTGTCAATCCACCAGCGGACGTCGCAACTCAGCTGGGAATTGCCGAGGACGACTTTGCCTATCACATCGTGCGCGTGCGCCAGGTCGACGAGAAGCCCATCGTCATCGAGTACACCTACATGCCTCTCGAGCTGATACCGGGCCTTAAAAAGAAGGACCTATACGGATCGGTCTATAGCTTTATCCGCGAGCAATGCGGGCTGAAGATTTCGAGCTTCCACCGCACCATCCGCGCCGTGGCGGCAACCGAGGAAGAGGCCGAGCGTCTGGGCACCAAACCCGGCGCTCCCCTGCTCGAACTCAACCAGATTGGCTTTTTGGATAGCGGCAACGCCTTTGAGTACTCGATTTCGCGCAACGTCGGCGACCGCTTTGAGCTGCACAACGTAACGTTGGCATAGGTTTTTGTAGTCATGCGGGCGCTCGTTATGACTCGATTAGAGCGGGCGGCCGCGCAACACCATGGGAGTATGAACATGTCCGATTTGATTAAACTGACGCCGATTTTCCACGAGAAGATCTGGGGCGGCCGCCAGCTCGAAACCGTATTTGGTTACGACATTCCCGAGGGTCCCATCGGTGAGTGTTGGGCTATCTCGGCCCACCCCAACGGCGACTGCCAGATCGCGGAGGGCCCGTATGCCGGCCACACACTGTCGTGGCTGTGGGCCGAGCACCGCGAGCTCTTTGGCAACTGCGAGGGCAAGGAGTTCCCGCTGCTCATTAAGATCCTGGACGCCAAGGACGACCTTTCGATCCAGATTCACCCCGACGACGAGTACGCCGCCGAGCATGAGAACGGTAGCCTGGGCAAGACCGAGTGCTGGTACGTGCTGGACTGCGAGCCCGGCGCCACGATTATCGTCGGGCAGCGCGCCAAGGATCGTGCCGAGGCCGCACAGATGATCGAAGACGGCCGCTGGGACGACATGCTCAACGTGCTGCCGATTCACAAGGGTGACTTTTTCCAGATTGATTCCGGTACCGTGCACGCCATCAAGACCGGCACGCTCATTTTAGAGACGCAGCAATCGAGCGACGTGACGTATCGCCTGTACGACTACGACCGCCCCGGCACCGACGGCAAGCTGCGCCCGCTGCACATTGAGCAGAGCCTCGATTGCATCGACTTTAACGCGCAGGCTCCGACCGACGGCACGGTGACCGCGCCCGAGGTCGATGGCGTGACCGAGCTCGAGTCCAACCCCTGCTACACCGTCGATCGCGTGCGCGTCGACGGCAGCAAGACCCTCGACCAGCGCTGGCCCTTCATGTGTCTGTCGGTCATCGACGGCGAAGGCACCGTCTGCGGCGACCCCGTCCACAAGGGAAGCCACCTGCTAGCTCCGAGCACCGTCAGCTCCATTGACCTCGAAGGCAAGATGGAACTGATCATCAGCCACCTCTAGGTCGCAACAACAACCAAAACAAAACAAGGGGCTCCCCCGTTCATCAACGGAGGAGTCCCTTGCCATGTCTAAGTATTCAGCCCACCCGGCTCTCCAGACCAAAAAGCGAACGGGCAAAGCAACGCTCGTCCAGTAACGTTACCTAAGGACCCGGGCGGGCGTATGGGGCAACATCGATCGCGAGTTCCGCACGAGCCGGAGAGCACTTAATGTGCTCTCCGTGCGAGCAGGACTGTCCGAGCAGGCGATGTTGCCCCATACGCCCGCCCGGGTCCGCCGGGATTACGACAACTTGACGATCGGTGCAAAGCCCTTCATGAGCTTTTTAGTCTGGCCGGTCTTTTCGAACTGGACCTCGATCATGTCTCCGGCGACCGAGATCACGGTACCCGTGCCAAAGGTCTTGTGGCTCACGGTATCGCCCGCGGCAAAGTCCTGCGACGCGCTGGCGCGATCGACCTTGCGCTCCACCGTCGGCGACACCTTGGACGACGGCTTTTTGGCTCGCGGCGCGCCCGAGCCAAAGGTCGAGGCAACACGGCCGGCGTCGGGCGAGACCCCACGATGGCGCTCGGTCCCATAGCTGCTGCCGCCAAAGAAATCGTCGAAGCTCGATCCGCCGCGCGAACCGGAACCGCCGGTCGAGCGCGTATGCGAGCCAAACACCTTGCCGCCATACATATCCGAGCCCATGCCCGAGCCAAAGGTGCCGTGACGGTCGCCGCGTTTCTCCCAGCCCGTGCCCTCAAAACCGGCAGAACCGATGCCGCTAAACTCGATGTCCTCGAACGGAATCTCGTTGAGGAAGCGCGAGCGCGGGTTGGCAGAGGTCGAGCCGTAAGTGCGACGCGTGGCCGCATAGGTCAGGAACAGGCGCTTGCGAGCACGCGTGATGGCGACGTAGGCCAGGCGACGCTCTTCCTCGAGCTTGCCCGGATCGTCACTACCGCCAAAGTCGTGCACGTGCGGGAAGATACCCTCCTCCATGCCGGCCACGAACACCGCGGGGAACTCCAGGCCCTTAGCGGAGTGGATGGTCATCATGGTGATGGCATGTGTCTCGCCGGCCAGGGAATCCAAGTCGGAGCGCAGGGCCAGCCACTCCATGAGTGCCGGCAGCGCCTTGCAGGTGAGCGGGCCGTAGGTGCGCTCGATCTCGTCGGCATGCACGGCACCCGCCGGCATCTCCGTCGGCGCGGCATACGCGTTGCCCGCGATGGCGGCGGCCAAGGCATCCTGCGGCGAGAGCGCCGGGGCGGCTAGGTTATCGAGCGGATTGGAACCTGCGGCATCGCGCGCGCCGACGAGTGCCTCAAACGAGGATGCCGGAGCGGACGGTCCCGGCTCGGGCGCGGGCGCACTCACCACGACGGGCTCGGACTCGGCGCCGGCAGGCACGTCGGCAACACCGGCCGCGCGCAGCTCTTCCAAGCTCTCGAGCGTACCCTCGATATCCTCGTGCGTCTCCTCAAATTCGGCGGCGACGCCCAGGAATTCCTGGATGTTCTCGGCGCGGCTCTCGGACTCCATGGTGCCCTCGGCGCGAAACGCCTGCAGCAGACCCGTCTTATCGACAATCATCTCGACGACGTCCTTGAGCTCGCCGCTCATGCGGCGACCCTCGCGCACCAGCGACACAAAGCTCGACAGGCCATTGCGCACCTTGGCGCTAAACATACCGGTCTCGGCGCACGCGATCTCGCAAGCCTGGAAGAACGAGCAACGATTGTCGCGCGCCAGCTGCTCAATCTTTTGGATCGAGGTGGAGCCGATGCCGCGGCGCGGCGTGTTGATGACACGCTTGACGCTCATCTCGTCGGCCGGGTTCACGATCATCTTGAGGTAGGCCATGACGTCGCGGATCTCGGCACGGTCGAAGAATCGCGTGCCGCCCACGATCTTGTAGGGCACGCCCGCGCGCAGGAACATATCTTCGAGAATACGCGACTGGGCGTTGGTGCGGTAGAACACGGCGATGTCGTCGTAACTCGTGCCCTTGGCGTGTAGCTTCTCGATCTCGCCGGCAATCCAGCGGCCCTCGTCGCGCTCATCGCTTGCCTGGAAGGCCTGGATCTTCTCGCCATCGCCCTCGGCCGTAAACAGGCGCTTGTCCTTGCGCTGCGAGTTGTGGCGAACAACGGCATTGGCGGCGCTCAGGATGTGACCCGTGGAGCGATAGTTCTGCTCCAGCTTGACGGTCTTGCAGTTTTTAAAGTCCTTCTCAAAGTCCAGGATATTGGTGATGTCGGCGCCACGCCAGCTATAAATGGACTGGTCGTCGTCGCCCACAACCATGAGGTTTTGGTACTTGGCGGCCAGCAGGTTGGCGATCTCGTACTGGACGTGGTTGGTGTCCTGATACTCGTCGACGCTAATGTAGCGGAAGCGCTCTTGATACTTGTCGAGCACCTCGGGGCGGGTGCGCAGCAGCTCGAGCGTGCGCACGAGCAGGTCGTCGAAGTCCATCGCGTTGGCGGCGCGCAGGCGGCGCTCCAGCTCCAGGTAGACCTGCGCGGCCTTTTTGTCATTGGGGCTATCGGCGCTCTTGAGCATGTCCTCGGGGCCGATCATGGCGTTTTTGGCCGAGCTGATCTTGCTGCGGATCATGTTGATGGGGAACTGCTTTTGCTCGATGCCGAGCGCCTGCATAATGTCACGCACCATGCGCTTTGAGTCATCGTCATCGTAGATGGTGAACTGGCCGGTGTAGCCCAGCAGATCGGCGTCCTCGCGCAGCATGCGCACGCACATGGCATGGAAGGTGCACACCCACATGCCACGGGTGCCGCTGGGGATGAGTGCCGTCAGACGCTCGCGCATCTCTGCCGCAGCCTTGTTGGTAAACGTAATGGCAAGAACCTGCCAAGGCTTAACACCCAGGTCGCCGAGCATATGTGCGATACGGAAGGTCAAGACGCGGGTCTTGCCCGAGCCGGCGCCGGCGAGCACCAGCAACGGGCCCTCGGTGGACAGGACCGCCTCGCGCTGGGCGGGATTAAGGCTGTCGATGTCGACGAGCGGCTTGGCGGGCTTGGGCGCCGGCGCGGGAGCGTCGTAGATGTCGAGCGGAACGAGCTCGGGCTCCGGCGCAGCGGGGGCGGTGTATGCATCGAGTGGCACGGGTTCCGGCGCGGGCGGCACGGGTACCGCGGCGTTCTTTTCCCAGGGCAAGGGCTGGGTCATGGGCGACTCCTCATCTGACGGACGGCGCGCCTGCGGGCAGCGCCATAGTTTGAGCCGTACCAGTATACCGAGCCGCGCGGACACCGACGCAAATCACACCACGACTCCGTGCGTCACCGTCAGGCGCGCCCCAGCGGATTTGGCGCAATGGGTTCAGGTTACTTTGCACCAATCTATTGACAATCACGAAACCGCCGATGTCATGGCAGCAGCAGCGAGCGGCGGCCAGAGCGAACAAATTGGCATGAAAAGAGGGCGGCATAGACCTTTTGGTCATGCCACCCTCTTTGAATGACAAGTTGTCGCTCTGGCCGCCGCGCAGCGTCAACCAAGCTACAGGCCGAGCATAGGCTCCAGGACAAAGAAGTACGCGAGTACCACGATGCCCAGGATGATGCGGTAGACGCCGAAGCACTTGAAGTCGTGACGGCGAACGAAGCCCATAAGCCACTTGATGGCAATGAGCGACACCACAAAGGCGACGACGCAGCCCACGCCCAAGATGGCGATCTCGTTGGTGCCGAAAGTACCGCCCTTAATAAAGTACTTGACCAGCTTGAGCGCACTTGCGCCAAACATAACGGGAATAGCCAGGAAGAACGTGAACTTAGACGCCACCGAGCGCGTGCAGCCCAGTAGCAGGCCGCCGATGATGGTGGAGCCGGAGCGCGATGTGCCCGGAATCAGCGAAAGCACCTGGAAGCAACCGATACCCAGCGCGGTCTTCCAGCTCAGATCCTCGAGTGTAGTGATGGAGCCAAAGTCCAAGCTATCGTCATCGTCTGCAGCGGCAGTCGCAGCGGGCGCCGCAAAGTGCGCACCGGCGGGACGTCCGCCCGCCACCACAGCACGCGAACCAAACGAACCGGCAACGGCCATTTCCTCGCGCTTGTTTGCGCGCCAGTTCTCGATCACGATAAACAGCACGCCGTACACAATGAGCGCCAGCGCCACGACGGGAGCATTGTAGAAATGCTCCTCCATCCAGTCGTTGAGCGGCAGGCCGATCGCCGCCGCAGGAATGCAACCGAGCACAATCTTGCCCCACAGCACCCAGGTGTCGCGACGGCCCTCCTTGCCCTTGCTGGGCGAGAACGGATTGAGCTCATGGAAGAACAGCACACAGACGGCCAAAATGGCGCCAAGCTGAATCACGACCAGGAACATGTTCCAGAACGTCTCGCTCACGTTCATCTTGACGAACTCGTCCACCAAGATCATGTGACCGGTCGACGAAACAGGCAGCCATTCGGTGATGCCCTCGACCAGGCCCATGAAGGCAGATTTTAAAAGCTCGATGATATCCAAAGGGACCCCCTCGTTAGACACCCGCCGATATTGTTCTGCGGACGGTGCGGGCGATGTCCCATTATCAACCGTTGGCGGCGCGCCTGCGCCTACCCTTACCAAAAAACTCGCCCGTTCACAGAATTGCGAGCGGTCAAACCCAAATCCTTGGGTATAACTGCAACAAGATAAAGTGTCCGGCGGCCAACGCGCCCGCGCCCGCCCGATGCACGAGCCCCGCGCCCGTGCGATAGACCAAGGAGGAAACCATGAACGAGGGCTACACCAAGGTATTTGTTTCACTCGACGGTACTGAGCAGCAGGATTTTGTGCTCGCACGCGCCATCAAGGTCGCCGCGAACAACGGCGCCAAGCTGATCATCGGCCACGTTATCGATTCCACGGCGCTCGAGAGCGCCGGTTCCTATCCGGTCGATCTTGTCAACGGCCTAGAGGAGGCATTTAAGAACTCCATCGCCAAGCAGCTCGAAGAGGCCAAGGCCAATCCCGACATTCCCGAGGTCGAGGTCATGATTCGCGCCGGCCGCATTCGCGAGACGCTCAAGGACGAGATGCTCGACGTGGTTAAGCCCGACCTGGTGCTCTGCGGCGCCCGCGGCCTGTCCTCGATCAAGTATGCGCTGCTGGGTTCAATTTCGACGTTCCTGCTGCGCAATACGGACTGCGACATTTTGGTCGTGAAGTAGCGTTGCTCCCACCGGCCGCGGGGCCTGCGGGGTTTCCACGGGCACGTCCTCGCCGCGTTGCGGCTGCGGGATGTGCCCTTAGGAAACCCCTCCCGGCCTCGCGGCCTTCGCAGCCTTACTTCAGCGAGTTGGCTGATAAAAGATGGCGTGCCGCCCCGTTTGGGGCGGCACGTTTTGTTTGGGCTGCACGTTTTTGTTATGAGAGATCCATTTGAGCCTCATAGTTATGTTCACGTTCGGAAACATAGCGCCAGTTGCCTTAGTTAAGTTCACGTTCGGGAACATAGCCGTCCGCAGCGCAAGACGGCCCGGCTACTCAAAGTATTGGAACTTGTTCGTCGAGAAGGCGAACGTTACGACAAAGCCTTCGCCGGAGTCGGATGCCGCCGTGACGTCGATGCCCATCTTGGAGCACAGGCGCGCCACAAGGTAGAGGCCGATGCCCGTTGCGCGCTTGGTGGTGCGGCCGTTGTCGCCGGTAAAACCTTTCTCGAACACGCGCGGCAGGTCGGCCGCGCTCACGCCGCAGCCGTTGTCCGCGACGGTAAGCTCGATGCGTTCGCTCGCCAGGCCCTCGTCCAGCAACGCGCCCGAAAACACGATCTTTGCGCCGTCCTCGCGCGCATATTTGATGCTGTTCTGAATAAGCTGGCCTAGAATAAACTCGAGCCACTTCTCGTCGGTAAAGACCTCAAAGTCGAGGTTCTCGCACACCGGAGCCACGTGCGCCGCGATAAGCTCGCGCGCGTTGGCTTTAATCGCGCCCGTCACCAAGGTCTTGAGATCCCAGCGACGAATCAGGTAGTCGCGCTCCACGACTTCCGAGCGCGCGTAGTACAGCGCCTGGTCGATATAGCGCTCCACGCGAGCCAGCTCGCGACCCAGGTCATCCACACGCGACAGGTCGTCTTCGCTGCCATCCAGGTTTTCCAAAATCAGATGGGCCGCCGCCAGGGGCAGCTTGGCCTCGTGGACCCAGCTCTCGATATAGTCGCGATAGTCATCGGTCTGACGCCGGCCTTCGGCAACCTCGTCGCATGCCGCCTTGCCCACCCGGCGCAAGACCTCGTACTCGAGCTCGCCCTCGGCATAGGTCGGGCATTGCACCATCTCCTGGACCCATGCGGGACTCTCGAGCTCCTCTGCCGCGCGCTCCAACTGACGCAGAAAACGGCGACGGCGAGCGTACTCGATCACGATGCCGAGCATACCGAAGATAAAGGACACGCCAACCGCCACGACCACGATAGAAACGGGTGCGCCGGCGACCGTCAGCACAAAGCAGCTCAGCAGCACGCCGCACGTCCACACGGCGACGGGAAGCAGTGCATCTTTAAAGAACTTGCCAAACGACATAGCCGGCCCCTAGACCGAATAGCCTTGACCGCGATGCGTCGTCAAATACCCCTTGATGCCGATTTTTTCGAGCGTGGTGCGCAGGCGGTTGATGTTGACGGTGAGCGTATTGTCGTCCACGAAGGCGTCGGAGTCCCACAGGTCCTGCATGATGGCCGAGCGCGAGACGATCTTGCCCGCGCGGCTCAGGAGCAGCGAGAGAATGCGCAGCTCATTTTTGGTGAGCTCGGTGCTGTCGCCGGTCGCCGTGTTGGTGACCATAGAGCGGGCGAGGTCGAGCTCCAGCCCCTTGTGGACGAGCGTGCTGCGCTCGCCTGACGCCGCGGTGCGACGCAGCAGTGCGTTGATGCGCGCCACGAGCACGCGCGCGCTATAGGGCTTGGGAACAAAGTCGTCCGCGCCGAGCGTCATGGCCATGACCTCGTCGATCTCGGTCGTGCGCGAGGTGAGGACGATGATGGGGACCTCGGATTCGCGGCGAACCTCGTGGCAGATATGCTGGCCGTCCTTGACGGGAAGCGTGAGGTCGAGCAGCACCAGGTCGGGCGCGGCGGCGAGAATATCGCGCGAGACATGCTCGAACGATTCGCAGGCCTCGATTTCAAACCCGGCGCGGGCAAGGATGTCGACAAGCTCACGACGAATGGGCTCGTCGTCCTCAACGATATAGATTAGCGCCATGGATTCCGCTCCCCTCTTGGTTGTCTTGCCACCATTATGGCTGCGAAACTGCAGGTGCGCGCCACGCACGTCGCCAAGGTGACAGAACTGTTCGCGAGCGGGGGCGTTTTGTCCGCCTCGCACTCGCAGCGGTGGCGGGAACCAAAATGATTCTTTAATCCCCGTCCCAGAATAATCATTTAGCGACGGGCACGAAGCTTTTCGTAGCCGTCGGCGAAGAAAGCGACCGTGGCGGCGTCGGACTCGGCGGCGTCGGCGTCGGCGGCAGGCACCACGCCGTGCTCGTCACTTACCAGGAACAAGGCGCCCTTGAGCTGTGCGGGAATGTCCACGCGCGTGACCGGGATGCCCTTGGTCTGGGCCAGCTGCTCTATGAGCGTCGCCGTGCCGCACAGGCACTCGTCCGCCGGCGCCACAAAGGCCAGCTCGCCGTTGTTGACGGCAGCGAGCAGCTCGGGCGCCACGCCGGTTTCGTCGGCCTCGGAGCGGGCCTCGGCGGAGCGGGCACGCAGCGCCTTGGCCGAAGTATCGGCCAGCGGCTCGTACTCACCCACCGTCATGGCGGCATTGCCGTTAACGTCGATCACCAGCATGAGCACGCCGTCGTGCGCGGTGTAATCGCCCTCGGCAAGCGACCACTCAACGTGCTGCTTAGCCCAGCTGAGCATGTTATGGGTAAGCGGCTCGCCCTGCACCAAGCGCTCGGACAGCGCGCGAATGTGACGGTTGAGCATGGGCACCTTTTTGTTGGACATGCGCCAACGGCAGATAAGCGCGGGCTTGTCGAGCGTAAACTTCTCGACCGCCTCCTGATTGGCGCAAAAGTCCTCGTACGCACGCTGGTCCTCGGCATTGCCAAACAGCTCTGCATCATCAATCTGGGGCATGGTTGTACCTTTCGTGTTAGTCATTCCGTCCTCTTATACCAAAAAGACGGCCCTCCAAACGGAGCGACCGTCTTTTGCAGAGATTATTTTAGAAGCGAGGCGGTCCAAGGGACGAGATAACATCCCATCCTCCCCAGTCAACCTAACAGGTCGGCGAGGGTTGCCCAGGTGCCGCAGATTGCCGTGAAAGAGGAGCGACGCGTACTTGGGTACGCGAGCGACGAATGAGCGGCAAGGTGCGGTGGTTGGGCAAGCCGCAGCGCCACCTCCCTACTTAATGGCGGAAGTGGCGGGCACCCGTGAAAACCATCGCAATATTGTGCTCGTTGCAGGCCTGGATGCTCTCGTCGTCGCGCTTGGAGCCACCGGGCTGGATGATGCAGGTCACGCCGTGTGCGGCAAGCACGTCGACGTTGTCGCGGAACGGGAAGAACGCGTCACTCGCGCAGGCAAAGCCGCCCTTCTCCACGCCTTCGCGCTCGCAAAAGTCCTCGGCGCGTTCGCAGGCAAGCAGTGCGGAGTCAACGCGGTTGGGCTGACCAGGGCCCATGCCAATGCCGGCCTTGCCCTTGGAGACCAGGATGGCGTTGGACTTAACGCCCTTGCAGACCTTCCAGGCAAACTCGAGCTCGGCCATCTCAGCGTCGGTGGGCTTGCGATCGGTGGGGAACGTAAAGGTCGCGGGATCCTCGGTCACGTGGTCGACCTCCTGCACCAGCATGCCGCCGTCGATGGAGCGCAGCTCCACCTGGGCACCGTGGTCCACGCCGCCGGTAGCCAGCACGCGCAGGTTGGGGCGCTTGACCATGCGCTCGAGCGCCTCATCGGTGTAGCTCGGGGCGATGATGACCTCGACGAACTGCTTGTTCTGGTCGGCGAAGTGCTCAACCAGCTCAAAGGGAACCTCGCGGTTGCAGGCGATGATGCCGCCGAAGGCGCTCTTGGGATCGCAGGCGAAAGCGCGGTCGTAGGCGGCCGTGATGTCCTCGGCAACGGCGGAACCGCAGGGGTTCTGATGCTTGAGGATCACGCAGGCCGGCTCGTCGAACTCGCGGACCAGGTTCCAGGCGGCATCGGCGTCCAGATAGTTGTTGTAGCTGAGCGGCTTGCCCTGGATCTGCTCGGAGCCCACAAGCGGGAACTGAGAGCTCGCGGTGTTCTCGCAGCCCTCGGCAAAGCGGTAGACCGTAGCCTTTTGCTGAGGATTCTCACCATAGCGCAGGTCGTCGACCTTCTCCAGCGAGATCTCGAGCTTGGCAGAGGTGTCCGCCACGTCGCTTGCCTGAGCGGCAAGCCAACGGGAGATAGCCGTGTCGTAGGCGGCGGTAGTCTGGTAGACCTTCACCTGCAGGCGGCGACGGGTGGAAAGCGTGGTGCAGCCACCGGTCTCGCGCATCTCGGCCAGGACGGCATCATAGTCGGCCGGGTCGGAGATGACGGTAACGCTCGCGGCGTTCTTGGCGGCAGAGCGCAGCATGGAGGGACCACCGATGTCAATGTGCTCGATGGCATCCGCAAAGGTGACCTCGGGGTTGGCGACGGTCTTCTCGAACTCGTACAGGTTGACGACGACCAGGTCGATTAGCTTAATGCCGTGCTGAGCGGCTTCCTGCATGTGCTGCTCGGAATCGCGACGGGCCAGCAGCGCGCCGTGAACCTTGGGATGCAGCGTCTTGACGCGGCCGTCCATCATCTCGGGATAGCCCGTGAACTCCTCGATGGGGGTTACGGGAACGCCCGCGTCCTCGATGGCACGAGCCGTGCCGCCCGTAGAGATGATCTCGACGCCAAAGTCGTCAACCAGCGTCCGTGCGAAATCGACGACGCCCGTCTTATCGGTAACCGAGATCAACGCGCGTGCGATCTTCACATCAGATCCCATGCAGTCCTCCTGTCTGGTACGCCGCCGTGCTCTGTGAGTCGGTGATACGTCGATCTGCAGCGCTCGCGCAGCGGCATTGAAAATACTGATTTAATGTAGCGCATCGAGCGCGTCGATGCACCCCGCAACGGTCGCATGTGCAGAAAAAGCTTGCGAGCGGAGGGCATGGGCGCAGCACCGGGCGCGGTGAGTTCATGGAACACAGGGGCACCATAATTAGATGCCAATAGCGTGGTAGAACTGTGCTCGATATGCATCCGCAAAAGAAAGAGGCACCATGGTCTCGCGGGCTCTCTACCGACCGTTTGATACCGAAGACTTCGACGCCATCGCGCTGATTCTGCAGCAGCTTTGGCATAACAATTCGGATAACGATGAGTACAACCGCCTCGAGGCCGCGTGCGACCTCGCCTACTGCCTTTCGTCGTCGACGTTTTCGCAGGTTGCCGTAATCGACGGTCAGGCGCGTGGCATTTCGCTCGTGCGTGCGGGACAGAGCTCCGGCGCCACCGTTAAGGAACATTGGATGGATACCGAACGCGCGCTGCTATCGCAGATGCGTGAACTGGAGCCTGATGCCTGCGCCGAGTATCTCTCGTTTGTGCGTGCAACCATCCGAACCAACAACCGCTTGCTCGAGAGCAGCCCGTTGCCGCACGACAACGAAGTCACGCTGCTCGCCGTCGATCCCGATGTCCACGGCCTGGGCGTTGGCTCGGTTTTGCTCGATGCCGCGGTCTCGTACCTGTCCTCGCGCGGGGCGACAAGGGCACACTTGTACACCGACTCTAACTGCTCGTGGAAGTTCTACGAGCTGCACGGCTTTAAGCGCACGGCCACGCACCGCGCCAACCGCGAAGAGCGTCGTCACGACATGCCGCGTGAAAGCTTTCTCTACGAACTCGACCTAACAGCCTAAACCTGGCAGTTAGGGACGTTCCTCTTGTGCCGGCACCCCGGGACACTCCTTGGCAGCAACCGCACCTAGTCGTTGGGGACGTTCTTAAATGACTAGTCGCTGGGGACAGTCTTCGTAGGTAGCGCATAAAAATGGGATGGGCTTCCCCCGACGGCTGTCGAGAAAAGCCCATCCCATAATTTACGACCGCTAGAACGTTCCGCCGCCGCCTCCGCCGACGCCGCCGCCTCCGCCGCCCGAGAAGCCGCCACCACCGCCGCCACTCGAGCTATCGGAGCTCGAAGCCAACTCGCGGATGGTCTCGTGATACACATCGTTGAACGAATCGAGCGGAGACTCGTTGCCGTAGTGATGGTAATACCACCAGTAGCAGGGGTAGTTGTCGTAGAAATCGTCGCTGTTGCGCAGGTCCGCAGGCACGGCCTCGGCCAGCTGTCGCAGCACTTCTTTCGAAACGCCTAGGGCAACGCCCATCACCAGCAGCTTGTTCCACAGCACCAGATCGCCCGGGACGGCTTCCTTTAGGCGTGTGAAATCCTCGAGCCAATGCTTGAGCGCCTTGCAGCGAGCCGCCACCTCGGCGCCCTCCGGCGTGTAACGGCGGAAGGTGCAGCTCAGGACAAAGCCCACGATCGTGACGGGGATCGAAATCACAGCGGCACCGACGTTGGCGTCCGCAAAGTCGGTATAGAACAGAGAGCCCAAAATGCCAAAGACAATGATGATGCCGAGAACCAGGCCGGCCACCATCGCGATAGTGCCATCCGATGCGATAAGCTCGCGCTCCTCCAGCTTGCCCTTAACCGTGCTCTGATAGTCCTCGAGCTTGTCGCCAACAGATTCAGTACGCTCGCTGGCATACTCCTCCAGCTCGCTAAACGTGCGCGAACGGACGCCGTCTTTATCGGGCTTAACGCCAGCGAAGAAGACCTTGAGCACGTCGCGATCGATGCCGTCCTTCTTGGCGGCCTTCCAGGCCTCGTCGGTCACTGTGATGCGATACGTCTGCTCCTCTTTTTCGCGACGGAGCAGACCCTTCTTCTTGGTCTCGGTCGCTTCTTCTAGCTTGATCACGCGGTCGTCGGTCAGCTTCATCAGTGTGGCGATATATGCCTGATCGGGCACGCCGTTCCAGCTCATAAGAGCTGCAAGCACCGCGGGATGGTCGGCGGAGGGCACATCGCGGAAGTACTCGTCCTGGAAGAGCGGCTTGGGCTTGGGCCTGCGCAGCTTGAGCATCACGATCACACCGGTATAGGCAACCGCCACGACAACACACGCCACGGCGATCGCACCGGCAACCGCACGCGCGTGCTCACGGCGGGCGTTAGCTTCGTCGGCCCATTCCTTCTCTTCGCTCAGGATCGTTGACATGCGATCTTCGCCCGAAGCGGCAAGCTGCGGCACCCAGTCGCTAGGGAAGGCGATGCGTGCCTCGGCGAATTCGCCCTGGTGCACGCAGGGAATGGTATAGGTGACCATGGGCTCGTCCTCATCGAGCGACACGTCGCCCGTCAGCGGACCATGGCCCCATGCGCGGAAGTTATCGCCCTTGACGGCCGCCGTCCCGGCAGCGGCATTCGCGAAGCACACTTCCATCTCGACGTCATCGGAATCCGCAGACCAGCCGTCACCCACGAACTTCCAGTAGAGCTCGGCGGTATCGGCCCAGTTCATAACCGCACCGGTCATGGTGTAGCTCGCGTAGTAGATTGCGCTGTCGCCGCTCTCGTGAGGGCTGAACACCTTAATCCTTACGCCGTCACCGGTCTGCTCGACCGTGTAGACGCCAGAGTCGCCCTTGTTCGCGCTATCGACTTTGTTAAACGCGGTGTCCTCTTCCTCGACACTCAGCACGTCAACGCCCGCCGTGCCGCCCTGCTGGTTGGTGCCCGTATTGATCTCCCAAAACACGCCGTTGATGTCGTCGTCGAAATCAAACTGGCGTCCCTCGACAACGGTCAGCGATCCATCGGCCTCGACCGTGGCACTGATGTAGGTTTGGGTCATGGAATACCCGTCGGCACGTGCAACGGCGGGCAACAGCAGCAGCGCGCACGCGACGAGCGCGCAAATGGAAGCAAATCGCGCAAACGGGCAGCGCTGCCGACAGGTCTTGGCAACGGGGGCGTTCATAGGCACATCCTTTGTCTGTGATACCAGTAGCGTCATTGTCCCACGTTTGCGGGTTCATGTGACGAACATCTAGGTCAGCGGAGTATTAAACGGGACGAAAGTCACGCCCGCGACCGGCACCTGGAGACGTTCCTTATCTGCCGGCAATCTGGGACACTCCTTGGCATAGCCCGCTCCGGCATAGATACCACTTCATAGCTCCGTCACAGGTGTAGCGGCTTTGTGTGGGCGCGGCGTGAGCCGATTAAGCCGGCGAGCGAGGGGCATAAAGCAGTTGAGCGAAAACGGTTTGCCCCTTTGCCGTTCGCTTGAGGATCATGTCCCCCTTTTCCGCGGAAACCCCGGCAGTTGCGAAGAGCTGCCGGGGCTTCTGTCGTTTGAGGGCTAGATTGATTGACGACGATTAAGGCGCCGAGCCGGTGGTCCGGCACGCGCAACGTGTGGCCTCAGCAACTTGCAGGCCACGGCAGCGTCTCCCCCACCACGCCCCGCGCTATACTCGTCCGCATGGACATCAACGCACGCAACATAGCAACAACCGCCGCCGACGCGCCAACGACGCCGGCCGCTCCCGCGCCCGTCGTGGGGCGCTTCGCCCCGTCGCCCTCGGGCCGTATGCACCTGGGCAACGTGTTCAGCTGCCTGTGCGCATGGCTTTCGGCCCGCAGCCAGGGCGGCAGCATCGTGTTACGCATTGAGGACCTGGACGATCGCTGCAAGCGCCCGGAACTTGCCGCCCAATTGATTGACGACCTGGCCTGGCTGGGGCTGGAGTGGGACGAAGGCCCCTACTACCAGCACGACCGCCTAGACCTGTACGAGAGCGCCTTGCGCCGGCTGAAAGACGCCGGCCTCACCTATCCCTGCTTTTGCACACGCGCCGAGCTCCACGCCGCGAGTGCACCGCACGCGAGCGACGGCACGCCCATCTACCGTGGCGCCTGCCGAAGTCTTTCGGCCGAGGAGGTGGCCCGCCGCAGCGCCCTGCGCGCCCCGGCCACACGTCTGCGCGTGCCCACCGTCGACGACCTCGCAGACGACGTGATCGAATTTGTGGATCGCACGTACGGCGCCCAATGCGAAGCACTCGCCACCGAGTGCGGCGACTTTTTGGTGCGCCGCAGCGACGGCGTGTTTGCCTATCAGCTAGCCGTGGTGGTCGACGACGCTGCCATGGGCGTCACCGAGGTCGTGCGCGGATGCGACCTGCTGGGGTCCACGCCGCGCCAGATCTATCTGCAGCACCTGTTGGGACTGCCCACGCCGCACTACGCACATATTCCGCTGCTCATGGCACCGGACGGCCGCCGCCTTTCCAAACGAGACCGCGATCTGGACCTGGGCGAACTCCGCGCCCGCTTTGGCACGCCCGAAGCGCTGCTGGGCTGGCTCGCCGGGCAAACGGGCATCGCGCCGGACACCACGCCGCGCTCTGCCGAGCGGCTGGTCGAGCACTTTAGCTGGGATGTTATCCGCAAGCACAGGGAGAACATCACCGTAACGGCTGAGTAATCAGGCACCCCACCCCTACGCAACATCCCAGGGCTGGAGTTCGTCGCCCAAGCGAACGATGCAGTCGTAGAGCACGGTATGACGCTCGGCCGGGTTGGCATCTCGATGAAAATGCCCGTAGTACCAGCGCCTGTAGTCCAAGCGGTCTTCCAGCTCATCGAAAAATGCCGTAAGCCGATCAACGGCAGGGCAATTCCAGCCGGGCCCCGGATAGAGCGTGGGCGAAAGCATGCGCGTGGAGCAGGTGTGGGTGATCACGTAGTCGACCTTCCAGCCCACGCCGTCGAGCTTTGTCCGTGCCTCCTCAAAGTTGCGCTCGTCCGGCAGCTCCTGCGGCCACCAGCTGGAATACGGAATGCGGTATTCCTTGTCCACGCTCGTGGCGCCGCCCATGGTAAAGACCGTTGAGCCGTCGAGCTCAAAAACCTCGCCGCGCGTCAGGCGCCGTATGGGCGAGGTGTCCGACAGACGCTGCGTCAACCCACCATGCCACAGCTCCATGGGGCGCTCCGCCCAATGGTCGTAGCGTTCGTGGTTGCCGTCGACGAACAGCACGGTATAGGGGCGCGACTCCAGCCAGGCGATATCGGCGCACTCCTCGGCAGAAAAATCCCAGGGAAAGCCAAAGTCGCCCGCGACAATCAGATAGTCGTCACTCGTCAGGCTATCCCCAAGCTCCCAGTCGCGCAGCTTTTGCATGTCAGCGCCGCCATGGACGTCGCCCGTCACATAGACCGTCATCGGATCACCACTTCCCTCTTATAGGTTTCGAGATCGCGCTCGACCTGCTCGTCGCCCGTGGCGTTGACCCACCACGGCCACTTAACGCAACACACCGGCTCGTCTACCTGTGCAAACCACGACTTGAGCTCCTCCAGGCTCACCGGGGCGTAGCCGTTGGCGTCCACGCCCACGTCGTAGCGCAGCAGCCCCTGCCGAAGGTTGAACTTGTTATACGCGTCGCCACAGCTGTGGATATGCCCGTGCAAATGCCAGCCGCCGTGCGACATACCCTGCCAGTCGACCATGGGATAGTGGCTCAGCACGATTTTCTGACGGTCGATCTTGAGCACGCAAATGGGCGGCTCGACGATAAAAGCATCCGCCACCGCAGGCTGCGTCCAGTCTTTATCGTGGTTGCCGGGCAGCAGATGGATGCGCTTGCATGCAATGCTTTTGCGCAGCTCGTAGGCATCTTGGACCGTCATCTTAAAGCTGAAGTCACCCAAAATGTAAAGCTCGTCATCCGCAGCGACCTTGCTATTAATGCTAGCGACCATGGCGTCGTTCATCTGCCCAACAGTCGACCAAGGCCTGTCGGCGAGCCGCAGCATGTTCTCGTGCCCAAAGTGGGTATCGCTGGTAAACCAGATCATGGGGACCTCCTAACGCTCTTGCTCAAAATAGTCACTCGCCGTCTCATCCTGCCCATCGGCACATCGCGCTTCGATCGGCACGATATCTTGGTAGATAAGGCGATGCTTGTCATCGCGCCATTCATCGTCATGGTAATGGCCAAAGAACCAGGTGCGGTAGTCGAGCCGCCCGTCGAGCTCGCCCAAAAAGGCCTGCAGCGAATCGTCGTAGAACTCGCGATTGCACTCCATGCACAGCTCGTCAGCCAAATCGACCGGCGCCTCGTGCGTCACAACATAGTCGACCTTCCAGCCCGCGCGATCGAGCGAGGCGCGACAGTGTTTGATCTCGCGCTCACTCGGCATCTCCTCGGGCCACCACGTCTTTCCCTCCTGACGCCACTGTTTGTCATGGCTCGCGGCGCCACCCATGGCGAGCACCGTGGTCCCCGTGATGTCGAACACCTCGCCGCGCATCAGGTGCAGCACGTGCGGGCGAACCTCGTGAACGAGGCCCCCGTTCCACTCACGCATTGGCAGCCCCGCCAGCAGATGATGGTTCTCGTGATTGCCGTCGACAAAACACGTGGTCCAGGGCTTGGACTCAAACCAGTCGAGCCAGTATTTGTCGGTGTTCGAGCCGCTCCATATAAAGCCAAAGTCGCCGGCAACGATGACAACGTCATCGCGCGTCAGCGTTCGACCCAATGGCCAAACGCGCGACGAGAAGCGACTCGCCCCATACTCGGCAACACCGTGAACGTCTCCGGTAACGAAAATAGACATCAAACAACACCTCCGTGCTGTGCGACTCTGGACAAATCAATGGAAGAAATTGCAGGCCGGGCCGGCATCTGTATCCCTTAGGGCTTACCCTTCGTTCTTCCATCCAAACGGATCAAACACCCAAAAAACTAGATCGAGCACACTGTTGGCGGGCAGCATGTTGGGCAGGGCGTCTTGCCTCGCTTGAGTGCAGCCGCTAATGGTACGCTTGTTTTAATGGCGTTTTGAGGAAGGCTTTTGCACCCCGTAGAACGGTGGTAAATCTTGCCGTTCTTAGTGACGATTACCTTGATTTTTGAGGTATCCACACTGCGGGGCTCGATGGGCGCAGCCACCTCTTGACGAGCTGGCGCTGTTTTCCAAGGCTTGCCTCTCGAAAAACCAAAATCGCAGAATCGATTGATATAGCTGTCGAAACATCCATCGAACAGCAACCCCGTTGCCAGACCCGCCATGAATCCGCAGGCGATCGCGGCCTCTCCTCTTATTTGCATATATCCCTCCTTAATCAATCTTGAAGAAAAAGGCGGCGCGCGCCGCAGAGCCCATGCCCCTGCGGTGCGCGCCAAAAACAGCGCGCTTCCCTGTCCCTAACGGATCAGCTGGCGGCGCTTATCGGACAGGAATACGCCGGCGGCCACCAGGACCGTGCCGCCGATCACGAAGGTCTCACCCAGCAGCTCGGACGCATCGCCCGTGGCGGGCATCGCCGTCTGCCAAGTCGTGGCCTCGGTCTTTGCCTCCGCATGCTTGGCCTGGTACGTCACTTGCGTGACGGGCTGGGTCTGCTCGCCGTTTCCGCGGTCGGCGGCCTCTTGGCGAGCGATCTCGGCGTTAAGCTCGGCAATAGCCTGGTCGAGCTCGACCTTGGCGGCGGTGTAGTTGGCGAGCGCCTCCAAGTATGCCGGCGCCACGGCATCCGTCGCAGCCACGGCGTCATCGAGTTCGGCCTTGGCGGTCGCGGCACGCTCGGCGGCATCGTGGGCCGCAGCGATCTTGGCGTTAAGTACCTCGTCCGCATCGTCAGTGCTGCCGTTGACAATGGCTTCGGCAATATTGATTCTGCGCAGGCGGGCAACCGCGGCGGCAGAGGCGTCGCGCGCGACAGTCGCATCCACCACGGCATCGTCAGCCTCCACCACGTCATACTCGGCATCGCTCACGGCCATCGCCGCTGCATCGAGCGCGGCATCGGCAGTCGCTTTGTCCCCAGTGGCCTTGGCAAGTGCTGCGGCGGCATTCTTAAGCTGAGAGGCGCGGGCGGCAGCTGCATCAGATTTTGCCTGAGCCGTTGCCACGACGGCGTCGGCATCGCTTGCAGCCCGCTGCGCCATATCGAGCTCCACCTGAGTGGCAGCAGCATCGATGCCTGCCTGATCGGCATCGCCTTGGGTGGCAAGAAGTTCGGCCTCCGCCTCGCGCTGATTGGCACGCGCGCTTTCGAGTGCAGACGACGCCGCATCAAACGCACGCTGAGCAGCGGCGATATCGGCTGAGTACGCCGCTAGCTCATCCTGGGCCGCGGCAAGTGCATCCCGTTTGTCGCCAACACCGGCACGAGCGGCGTCCAGTGCGCGCTTGGCAGCAGCCACCTTGCCCTTGGCAATGTCGAGCTCGCCAGACTTGGCGGCCACGGCGTCCTGCGCTGCCGCAACAGCGGCGTTGGCAGCGCTCAAATCGGCGCGGGCATCGCTGACGGCACGCGCGGCGGCGTCAGCTGCAGCCTGCTTTTGCGCCACGGCAGCCTGGGCCTCCGAGGCCTTGGTTGCCGCGACATCAACGTTAGCGGCAGCGCGCTCAACCTGGGTTTGCTTTGCTGCAACGGCCTGCGATGCTGCACTCACCTTGCTGCCGGCATCGTCGGCAACGCCCTGCGCCACAGCAAGCTCCTTGCGTGCCGCATCCACGCCCTGCTCGGGATTTGCCAACGAGTCACACCACGCATTCAACGCAGCCTCATACTCTGCAACCGTCATCGGATTGAGGTTATACGGCTTATACCATTGACCAGAATATACAAATGTTTGCGCCTGTGTACTCCCGTACAGCGTCCCTCGCGTGCAAACGCCCATGCCCGTCACGGTGTAATCGGGGTTGATCACGTTGATGTAATGTCCGACCGAAGGGTTAGGTCCACCGTGCAGTGCGGCGTAGTTATCAATCTGGGAGCTATGCGCTGTATAGAAATCGTAAGCGGCCTTTCCCGTAAGGCCCGACGCGCCCAGCGAGGCGGCGGCAGCATCAAAGATGGCCTTCTCCTGATCGACCCACTGCTTAAACGGATTGCTTCCGTAGTTCCACGCCACATTCTCGCCCACGTTAAACTGCTGAGCGTGCGCGACCTTCGTATCGGAGAAGTTCGCGTCGGCGATGGCGGTCGCCATCATGGCATATGTCACCTTGAGCTCGCCTAGGCCAACGCTTGCGCGATACTCGTTGCACGCTTTGAGCCACACAACCGCCTGCTTCATATTGGTCAGGCTCGTCGCGTCGACTTCCTCGCCCACCTTGTTGTAGCCAGCGAGTTTGCAGTTGAGGATGATATCCGCCGCATCGTCGGCACCCACACTCTTAAAGAATGCGATGGCACCCTGGCGGTAGTTCTCCGCCGATGCATTCGCCGTTGCCTGAGCGGCATCGAGCTTTGCCTGGGCCTGAGCCACAGCCTGGTCGGCCTGCTGCTTTTGGGCCTTCGCCTGATCGAGCGCCTTGTCGGCAGCGTCTTTCTCGTCCTTGGCCGCCGAAAGCTTGGCCTGGGCATCGGCCAGCTCCGTGAGCGCACTGGCATGATCGGTCTTGGCCTGGTCAAGAGCGGCGTCGGCAGCGGTCTTGGCAGCAGCGGCGGCATCCAGCTTTGACTGGGCATCGGCAGCGGCCTGCTGCTGATCGGCAACTGCCTGCTGAGCAGTCTGAACCTCGCCCTCGGCGGCGGCAACGTCCTGCTCAGCGGCAGCAAGCTCGCTCTCGCACTTCGACTGCGCGGCCTTGGCGGCCGTCAGCGCTTCGGACGCAGCAGCCACCTTTGCCTTGGCGGCCTCGTACTCCGGGCCCGCGGCGCCCTGCTCGGCTCGATCCAGATCGGCCTTGGCCGCGTCATAGCTCGTCTGCGCGGCATCCACGTCCGCATCTGCCGCGGCCTTTGCCTGCCGAGCTGCCGAAAGCTTGCCCTGCGCGTCCTGCTGCTTGGCAGCGGCGGCAGTGGCAGCGTCTTGAGCATCCGAGAGCTTGGCCTGCGCATCAACGACCTGCTGCTTCGCCTGTTCCAGGTCACTCGCAGCCTGCCCTGCGGCAGCCTGGGCGGCAGCTACAGCCTCGGGCGTAGCATCGGATGCAGCAGCCTGTGCGGCCTCAAGCGCAGACTGGGCATCACGGGATGCCCTCTGGGCAGCAGTCAGGGCTTCATCCTTGTCCGCCAGCTCCTTCTTGGCAGCATCGAGCGCAGCCTGAGCGTCCTCAAACGCCTTGACATCCTGATCGGCCTTGTCCTGCGCAGCGCCCAGCTGCTTTTCCAGCTCGGCCGAAGCAGCGGAGGCCGCGCTATCGCTCGCACCGCGGGCCGCGTCATAGGCGCCCCGCGCCTGCTGCTGGTTGACGGCGGCAGCATCGTAGGGAGCGGCAGCCGCTTCCAGATCGGCCTTGGCGGTAGCAGCTTTAGCGCGCGCCGCATCAACTGCAGCCTGCAGGTCGGCGACCTTTTGCGCTGCAGACACGGCACCCGCGCCAGTACCGGCGGCCGCAGTACTCGTCAGCGGCGACATCACCGCAGCCGTTGCACCCGTGGCGCCAACGCCATCCGCATCCTGTGCCACCGCGACCAGGGGCGACAGCATCGAGCCGCCCGTCATGGCAATCGTCGCCGCAGCAACCGTCACCACGCGTCCAGCCGCCTTGGCCTTACCCAAAGCCTTGCCGTCCATGTCCTTGTTCATATTCTTGCTCATTGTCGATTCCTTCCCACGGTGAGCCGTTGTTTGACACAGATAGTCGATCCAACTTGCCCCATTAAAAAGAGGTGATAACGGGGTAATTAAATTGAGCGATTTGAATCGCGGCGAACCTGGCATTCGCAAAAGCCAAACTCATAGTTCCGCTCGCGCTCAATCTCATCCAAATACTCGAGATCTTCGCCACTTGGCGCCTCTTCACCTAGGCATACAGGCCAGTTCTCTGTGCGAGAACGGTCAGTACGGCCATAAATGGTCTCGAGATTAATGAAATCGATATTGCCGTTGTTAAAGGAGAAATTGCTGGTGCTCATGCTCAAGTCCCGTCCACATAAACTCAAATTGCTGTGCTTGGCCTCTTTTAGAGACCCCATCTCATACGCTATGACTGTAGTATATGCGCTCTGCTTGCATGTTGCAAGAACATTTTTATTTTTCTAGCGCTTATAGCTAATCTGTTTCCTCTGTTTCCTCACGAGCAAATACCAGGCTCCCCCGCCGCGCCCTCACGCGCGGCACATTCGTTGAGATACTTCACCGGAATCGGCCACCTGGAGGGAGCTCCGTGGCGCGAAAGCCCCACATTGACCAGCTGAACCAGCAGCTCGGACAGATCGTCGCCTTCGAGCACCTCAATCGAGCGCACATGAATCGCCGTCGCCAGGTCCTCCTTGGTGCCGTTGTTGACGCCCACAAAGTAGCAGGTCATCCCTGCACGTTCAAACGTTCCAATGCCGTAATAGGGCGGGTTGTAGCTTTCGAAAAACTCCTTCTTACGGCCCGCTTTGCCCGTAAGCTGGTAATCGCGCACCAAGGTCGCAAAGTTGTTAGAGAAGGTCGTCAAGCCCGTATCGCGCACGCGCGCGAGCATAGACTGTCCACCTGCCCGCACGTCAAAGATATAGGCATCCTTGTCGAGCTTGCCGTCGGCCGTCAACAGCTCAAGCTCTATCTCGTCCACGGGACCATCCTCGATGGAATGCGAGGTGTAGTCCATGGCCCCGTCAGCACCAATCGTTAGCGTTGCAAGGCGCGCATCCAGCTCAATCTTGTCTTCCTCTTTACGCGGAACATTGACCACGCCGCAGACCGTCACCGACTCAACGCCAAAAGAGCCAAGGTCAAACGCCTGCATCCGTCCGTCGACGACGTTCTGCTTTACCAGCAGCTCTTTGAGCATGGCTCCCAGGATTCCCTCCTGTGCGCCCCGTACCTTTGTATTCGGCATCGCCTTAACCAGCGGCTCGCACACATCCGGCGTCACATGCTGCTCCACCACGCCAGCGTGCAGAGCATAGCCATCGTCCTCGGCGACCTCGTTGGCTACCACAACGATATTCCACGCCAGCGGATCAACAGCCCTGCCGCCATACGACGCGCGCACGCCCCACGAGGAATCGTTGAGCCGATCGGCCAACTGGCGCGCTACCCTATCAAGCCCGTCACCCGCAAACGACACCACGACCCGCTGCCCCACCGAACGTTCCGCAACCACGCGGGCATATTGCTCGCTTTTCAAAACCTCGTAGAAGCTCTTACGCGGATACTCTCTGAGCGACACCTGGGCAAAATCGCTGTACCGACGCTCAAGAATCTGCAGCTCTCGGTACAGGATGCCCTTCTTGGTATAGGCGACCTTTTCCGCTTGGGCCGAAAACGTAAGATCGCGGCGCTTGGACGGCTTATCGCCCTTGGCGCGGCGCAGGATGTACTCGTCACGTTGTCCGTGAGCCAGCACCACCGAAGCCACGGGCGACAGCCTGTAACCAACCTGGCTGTTAATCTTCTCGAGCTCCTTCTTGTCGCCCGCCGCACGACCGATGAGCACCCGTCGCTTGGTAAACGTTCGGATCTTAAGTTCGAAGGTGCAATCCTCGTTGATAACGGTCTCGACCGTCTCAATCTTGGCAGGGCCCGTTCCAGCTTCCTCAATGGCGTCGCGGCGAGCACCCTTGGCGCTTACAACATACAAGTGCCCCGTATCATTGGGAATCTCGTCCTCGATCCCCTCAAATTGCGAGCACGAGTTGAACAGCAGACGCAATGCGATGTAATCATCCAGCTCGTTCCAATGAGTTTTAATCGGAACCATTTGCTCATGGTCGAGCGAAGCGCTCAGGTCACCCGTCTGCGCGCCCGCCTTGACCATCAGAAAGACGCGGTTGTCCTCGAGCTGCGTAAGCGCGACGACCTTACCTGTCTGGCACACATCGGCCATAAAGTTTGCCACGGCATGCTTGTCCGCATCGCCGACGTTGCACCAAAAGACCGAGTAGCGCTTCTCGGCAGCCGCGGCATCGAGCTGCAATACGAGCTCGGACACAGCGATGTCTCCCAAGCCACACGGCTGGCTATGCTTCGATTGCACGACCGATCGCCTCCATCATCTCCAAACTGATTGCTCCATCAGCTGCCATATAGGGGAAGGAGAACACCATCCCCTCGCCATCGATCGGCTTTTGACGGAGCTCCAGCGCCGCTTCATCGGCCAAAACATTGACGATCAACAGGCGCTTCGCCCCAACTTTTTGAGCCTTTGCCTTAAAGCGCTCGGCATCCGTAGTCTCACCGCCGGAGCGCCTGTAGGCCTCGTAGGTGCCGATGCGATAGTGCTTAAAATCGATCCACACCCCGGTCTTATTGCCAGCGGCATCGAGCACCTCAAAATCGCCGCCCGTCTCGGCATGGGCCGCATCACCGCGCATAAGCGAGTAACGCCCGTCGTAATACGCCTCAAATATGGCCCTACCAGCAGACTCGCCCAGCTCTCCCAGGTATACCGCCTGAAACATATAGGGTGTCATATGTGCCGTCGCCGCCGGCTGCAGCACCGCGGGCACCCCGTCGCGTGACCAGCGCTCGCGCACCTCGCGAATCGAAAGCAGCTCGGGTACGCGCGCCGCCGTCTGGCTTATCTGACGAACCGTCGCGCCCTTTAATCCCTTGTCGTAGCGGCAACATTCCTCCAGGCGAGCGGCAATCTGCTCAACAGGCTCGCCATCGTAGCTGGGAAATTCAAAATGCGGCACCTTACACGCTCCGCCCTGCGCATACGCATAGCCACTCGCGGCAAACGGCATGTGCAGTGTGGTGCTTTTGCGTGCAGGATAGCTCGCAAGCTCCTCCCACGGCAGGCAAAAATGATGCAGATAAAAATTGCGCTCGTCATCGAAAGCGGCCAGATCTTCCTCGCGCGCATCGAGCGAGGCAACCTTCCACGCCAGCTTTTCGTGCTTCTCTTTCGCCAGGTTGTTCCTAAAGGCAGCAAGGTTCTGCTGCTTACTGGCAGCGTGCTGCTTCTTGTCCGCCATGTGATTGTTGACGGCCGCACAGGCGCCAACCACCTGCTCCAGCTCGTAGCCCATCGGCAAATCGTGCAAGAACGAAAAATCGCAATCGGCGGCGATTTCACGATCGAGCATTACCTGCACATGGAGCATCTTTACGCTCGTACGCATCAAGCGGCCCACCGCCTGCGCCACGATGCGAGCGCCTTCGACCTGGTACGAGAGGGTGTCGCGCACCGGCAGTTTTCCGCCAACGCCCGCCAGCACCGTGCGCACGCGATGGCGCTTCTGGATAAACGGAATCTCACCGCGCGTCACGAGCTCCTCCTGTTCGACCACGCCAAGCAGCGCCTGCTGGTCAAACTTCTTTGAGCTCATATCGACTCCCCAAGCCAGGCGGCTCGTGGGCGACTCCACGTACAGAAAATCGAGGTCCATCTTGGGATGTCGCCCATCGTTGCCAAAACCACAATCGACCTGGCGCACCGTGTTGCGCAGGCTCTCCGGCACCTCGTATTTAAGGTTCTTGGAAAAGCCACCAGCGGCAAGGTTGATAAACATCAGGGTCGGCTCGCCGTCCTTCAGACGTTCCTGAGCGCCGCGCCAGCCCTCCTCCCAGCCGGAAGCGTTAAAGCACGGCACCATATCCTTGGCCTCCTCGAGCGACTTCTCGTACGAGGCCTCGGGATACTTAACGTTCCTAATCACCAGTTCGGCAACGATTTCGCGAGCAAGATCAAGCGCCAAACTATTAAAGTCGCCATGGTTTCCCATGTGGCGCGTCGTAAAGATAGCCCCCGCCTGCTGCTCACTACGTGCCACACCACGTGCCCAAGCACTCACGGCAACGAGGGTCTTGCTCAGACGCTTGAGTTCAAACTCGATGCTTTCGGCATCGCTCGTGGTCACCCTGTCGGCAATCTTTCGGCGCAGGCACACCGCAAGTCCTTCACTCACGCCAATCTGGTCAAAGAATTCCATCACATGCTCGTACACCTCGTCGGGCGACACGATACCGCCGCCATAGACGCCGCCGGCCACGGCCGCCATGCCGGCAAGCTTCTTGGACTCGTCGACCCAAACGACGTCGACGTCATACACCGTTGCCGCCTGCTTGTTGAATAGCTTGGTCTGTCGCACGATCTCCTGGTTGAGCTCGCCAATCCAAGCATCTTTACGAACCACGCCGTGCACTTCGTCCAGATAATCCAGATCAAAGTTCTTAATGGTCGGCGCGTTCCAGGTGGCGCTCATGCACACGCAGGGAGCCTTGGCGGCAATGGAGGCCAGATACGCCTCGGGCATGCGCTCAATGCCGTGGTTGGTGAGGTACGTGGTAAACATATGGTCGATGGTGGTTTCCATCACCAGGTAGTCAACACCACGCGCATACATCGAGTCGTCAGCGGCATCGATTTCGTCGTTCTTGCGGTCCTTAAAGAACAGCGCCAGCATCAGCGAATTCCAGAAGTATTTCTCGTTGGTCTGGTCGTTCCTAATGCCCAGGGCATCGATGATATTCTTGCGCGAAAGATCGTCCTTGTACGAAATGCTGCCGTAGTACAGCTTGTCCATAAGCGTGGCACAGCGGGCAAGATGGCCCACCACCATCCTGACAAGGCCGCGCGCACGGCGCACCGCCTTATTGACGGTCTGCTGCTCGTCCGTCCCACAAGACGTAATCATGTTGCGGTTGCGGCGAGTATCGAGCTCATAGCGCAAGGGATTCGACAGGCCATCGCCCACCGAAATATCGTCGCTGCCAAACAGATGACGACCGGCAAGCCGCTCGTCTTTCGCCTCGTCAGACAGGGCAAAAGGCTGCTGCAGCTCCATATCCTGAATACACGCAGCGATCATCTTTTGCATACGCTGGGCGTTCTTGGCGATCTCTTCGGCAGCCGTCTCCACACTTGCTCGCGAGACCTTACCCGTTGCCGCGTTTGACCCCTCGTGCTCGCCCGAGGTCGAGGCATGCGTATAGACCGCCATCCACTGGTCCCGATTTCCCAGCAGCAGAGTATCAACCACGCCGCCATTAAAATGACGGTCAAGAATACGCAGCATCTCGTCGGGCTGAAATTTCATATGTCCCGCCGCCAGCATCGACAGCATATCGGCCTTCGCATGGTCGATCTCGTCAAAGATAAACAGGCATTCGTCGGCAACCGTTGCGTTAAAGAACACGACGCCCGCTCCTGTCACCGTATCGATTCTATTGACGAGCTTTTGCGGCGTGCATGCAATTACATGCGGCGTGCGCTTATCGTTGAGCAATGCCGAGGGCCAAATCCGGGGAATCTCCTCAAAGCCACGCGTGATGCTCTGGCGTCCACGGCTCACCGCTCGACGCAAGCTCGCGTCTGCCAACGCCAGCTTATCCCACAGCCCTGGAGTCAGGCGGTCGACAACGCTTCCCAGACGCTCCTTCTTGTCCAAAAGGCCCAAAAGGTCATCGGCGACCTCCATCGCACCGCGCCACGCGTGCGCAATATCGCGAAGAACGGCCTCGTCCTTTGCTCCAAAGGGGCATGGAATATCGCGCGGCCTTACGCTGCCCTTGTCAAACGTGGCGTCGATCCAGTTTTTGATGTTCTCGCCCGCTCGCGGAAGATCGAACACCATGCGCTCCGCATCTTTGGAATCCATGCCCTGATCGGCCAGCAATTCGCGCACGCTTGCAATGTAGTTGTCTCGGTTGTCCTTACCCGGAACCACAAACACCAAGGTACGGCGCCCGGGGCACTTGTTAAAGCAGCCCGACTTATCCCAGCCGCCGGCAATCAGATCAGCCGTGACCTGCTCGGCCGTGTAGTTTTTTCCCGAGCCCGTCGTGGCACCCAAAAAGTACAGGCCGTTGTTGTCCTGGTCACTGGCGTTATCCTGGCCCTTAGGGACAAACAGTGCGCGCTCAAAAAACTCGCGCATCGCCTTTTGGCGTGCGAGATAGGGGGCAAGCTCCTTGTCGCCCGCAGACGACTGATTCGATTGACAGCTAAGATCCCACGTTGCCATGGTCAAACCTCCGATTTAGTTGTTGCATGTGTTGAATACCATCCCGTGCGGACAAAACTCACGCAGGGTGGCTGAGCGACGGCATCTATGCCGCTTGAGAAAAGGAAAGAGAAACTGTCGGCGACCACTCGCAAGTTTTTCTCATCGCATGACAAGAACTTGCGATTCTTGCAAGTTTTTCTCACGCCGTGACAAGAACTCGCATCGTCGCCCCGTGGTCATTGGCGGCCGGATTGTGGCAAAGCCATGTCGAGCCGCTGGCCACGGAGAAGTACCGGATCACGGACGCCGCGGGCAATCGGGAACGCCCCCCGCTACCTGCGCCACGAGGCAGCAAGGATAATGGGGAGTCCGGCAATGCACACCGCCAAGGCCACGGCTGCGAACGCGAGCGCGATGGCCACGCTCACGACGACATAGGCCACGGCAATGAAGACCAGCGCCAACAGGCAGGCCAGCAGTTCGGCCACGTAGCACAAGACCAGGTTCGAGCTCGCGCGCTTCAGCAGGACGTCGGCAAGGCGGACCAGCTCGACGGCAAAGCCGCTGCCGAAATTACGACCGGGGCCCTTGGCAAGGAACCACTTGAACAGGCACATCAGGGCGCAGCCCAGCATCATCATGATGGAAACGGTCCATGCATTGTGCCCCGTCTCGACAAGGCTCTGGTCGCCCACCGCGCTGCCGTTGACGAGCCAGGCCGTTCCATAGCCCATGAACAGCATCGTCAGCAGCAGGCAGGCGCTCACCGCGGCGAGAGAGCGCGACACGCGCCCGCTGAACACCGGAGCCTCGCAGCTGAGCCCAAGGCCCTCGCGAACGCGCCAGGCGGCATGGTAGGCAGGGTAGGCCGCGATGAGCGCGGCCACGAGCAGCGACGCCCAATCGGACCCGGGCACAGCCGACGCGTACTCCGCAATCGCGGAGATGGAGAAGGCAGCATGGAACGACTCGTTCAGAAACAGCGCGACCTCGCCCTTCCAGACGCAAAACGGGGCGGCGACGGAGGCGATGCCGGCAACGGCAACCGCAGCAACGACAATAAGCAGTGCGCCCTGCACGAGCTTGACGACCTCGCCCTTGGCGGTGCGGGGTGAAGCTTCAACGATGCTGGCCGAAATTTGGATAGAAGTGTTCATGATCTTCCTTTCAAAGAAGGCTACGTTCGCAAGCTAATGTAAGAAAACACTGTCTTCGAGGGATTGAACAAGACTGTTGCCCTCAGAGACAAACAAATGCTGTTATCGGCATATTGGCCGCTCGGGTACTTCATCATTACGCATTTGTAATTCATCAAATCGCAGGGTCTCATTACGCTCATGCAGAACAGATTGAATAAGCTCATGGACGGCGGCATTGCGGTAGCACAACGACTCCCACGTGGCCAACAAGCCGTCAACAACTCCCTTGTAAGCAACAGAGGAGTCCTCGAGCTCATAGGCAAGATCAATTGCCTCGTCAACTATCTGCCTCATCTGCAAAAGCGTGCACGTGAGATCCGCCTCACTCGACTCGTCGCAAATATAAATACAATCGGACTCAAGCATCTTTGAATCTCCCTTCGAACAACTGACACCTGCAGAATAGTGAAAAGAGATAAAAAACAACCTGCAATCTACCGCTATATAGCGTTAGATTGCAGGTTAAACCATAAAGCGCACTTAGCCTTGGGCCAAATTACGATTTAGATTCAAATAGGTCGCATATCTCTTTGGCTTTCGCCAGGGGATACTGCGCGTAGTAGAATACGTCGCCGTTCTTTTCTCCGCACACAATGATTGCGCCCAGCTCAAAGCCTTTATCGGACGGAACCTTGCATTGTCGTAGAGCCTCTTCGCCCTCATCGTAAAGTCGCAGATATCCTTGTTCCATCAACATTTTGTTAGCTTTTACAGACCCAATCCCTGAGCCACCCTCTCTCAGTATTTTCGAAATCGGGGCATAGCCCTTAGCTTCCGCCTGATCCTTTGAGTAACAGACCGGCAAACGTTCGGCCCCCGCACAAGCCGCTTCGTAGACAACGCCCTCTCGCATGATTTCCACACTCTTATGGCCATGTTCATCAAGCTGAAAAGCAGTGAAAAGGCATCGAAGCGCCAGCCAGACCTCGCCCGCGCTAACCATCTCTTCTCGGTCGGTGTGACAGGCGCTATTACGAAATTCAGTGAATCGACCCAGTGTTTCGCCGAGTGTCCTCCACCAGTCCCCCTTTGACGCCTGCGTCAGTTCAGCATTTTCAACTCGAACAGAGGATGCCAGTAGCTCACTCTTTTTTTCAATTAACCTTTTGTATTGACCGAGGTTAAGGCCCTCAAGCTCCTTGAGCGGCTTTCTTGCAACAACATAATCGGGAGCAATGGCCTTCAAGGTCGGCAGCAATTTCAAACGCAAGTATCTCTCCGCCGCACGGCAGAACATTAGCAGGCAAAATGCGCAATCTGAATCGCTATCGGTACCAACACTGCCAATGCCAAATATCTTGCACAAAAGAAGCCCCTGCTCGATATTCTCAAGCACCCTATTTTTGCCATTTTGGTCGCACGCGCAATCAGCGAATGCGCTTTGAAGAGCTTCGCGCGAAGAGAAGCCTATGATTCGACAGTCTTCTGCATCCAGATTAAAGCTTTTGAACGCTTCGTTCACATTGTCCAAATAGGAATCGGTGCTTACATCAGGACACCAATCATCTTCATTGACATGTTCCTCGTCCGCGTCAGTTGCCTCCCGTGGAAGAGATTCTCCTCGCGGCAGCATATCTTTCGCCGCATTGAGCTCCTCAATAGCTCCAGTTGTCTGGTATTTTTCCCAATGCTTAACCCATGCCGTATCGAGAATTCGCTTCATCGTTGCAACGTTCTCGTTGATCTTCCACGCTGCATAGTCAGCAATTACGTAGAGGCGATACTTGGCTCGGCTTGCCGCGACATTCACGATATTTGGGTTTACAAACTTGATTGCACCCTCACAGCTGCGCCTTGTATCACACCCTAAGACAAATACCACTTGATGGGCTTCTTTACCTTGGAACGTATGAACCGTACCAATATTATGCTTTGCGAAGTATTGCCATGCATCTTTATCAGCCACTTCAGTCCTAGCACTTAACAGCCGGTCCTGAAGCCCCCTGACAACGGTTTTAAACGGAGAAATAATATAGAGGCTTGGAATAACAAGTCCCTCGGACTTGCCCGATTCGCGAGCTTTTTTCTCAGCCGTAGCTACGGCCTTATCAAAAGCGTCCTTGACAATCTCGTACACTCTATCGCCCTGGGCATCAACATAATGATCGCGATTGCCACGTTCAAATCCCGCAACATTGATCCACTGTGAGGACTTTAGATAAAAGCTGTCAGCGAGATCCTTTTTTGGGCTAGCCGTCTCGTTAAGCATGGAGCCCTGATACGAGATCTGATTTGAGATATCGAACATGGGTGATATGCAGCGACGGTGAACCACAAGCGGGCAGCCAATCCATTGATCATCCTCGCCGTTGCTGCGCAGGTGGCCATAGGGGTTAACGGCGTCGGCAAGTCGCTGGACCGAAGCAATATCCCCCTTAAAAGGTAGTAATACTTTTTTACCGAGGACAGCGCGGAGCTCCTTAACATCCCCCGTGATCACAGGCTCAATCTGAGAAGGGTCACCGACAATCATTGCACGTCGACTGCGAGCAAGGGCGCCCAAAGCAGCATACGGCACAGCCTGTCCCGCCTCATCTATTATCAGCAGGCCAAATAAAGGGTCTTTCCCAATCTGAATGTCCTCAAACATGCGGCCAATCGACGCAAACGTGGAAGAAATCACTGGGGTAAGCAAACTGAGCGTCTGAAAGAGCGCAGGGGCCATACTCCTTCTATCGGCTTGCGTGAACTCTATTAACTCCTTTTTGCCAGAATCGACCCCCTTGTCTTTGGCTCCCCAGTATGTTCGTAGAAGCGCAATGTTGTTCCGCATACATTTTGATTCAAGGATGAACTCGCGTGTCACCTGCAATGCATAGAGAAATAGCAGGTTGCGGTCCTTTTTTAGGTCAGGGTCATCGGATGGATTATATAGATGAGTCTTTTTTCGGCTTTCGCTATCCCCCTTTGAGATGCACTCGACAAAATGCCCATTAATCGTCTCAACAGATTCAGCACCATCGACTCTGTTGCGCTTTTGACCTTGGATCTTCACCCACAAAGAGGATAGTTCCTTCTTTTCATTCTCTAGTTTTTCGTATTTGTTCTCGAATTTCGTACGCAGCGCAACAAGCCTCTGGTCCGGTGCGGTTTGCAGCATAAAGGAATCGAGCTTCTCGCGGCTATCGGACAAACGGCTCCTATTGAAGATGCTCCCGATCAGCCCACTGGCCTTTTCTTCCGCATCGCGCAATTCTGCTTCCAGCCTATTCCTTCTCGCCTCATAATCAGCAGTATCCTTCGCAATGTCATCAAGATATTTCCGGACATCACCTGCGGAACTGCCTTCAAAAGGACGAGACAGGCATACCGTTTCGGTTGTCAGCTCTTCAACTATCTCTCGCTCGTCCTTTTGACACCTACAATTTAATTGGGACAAATGCTTCTTGCGGTTCAGAAGTTCGCACTCCCCGGCTGCTTGCTCCTCCATTCTGTTGAATCGCTCGGTTACCTTTTTGTATTGAGCAAGAAACAGCTTCTTCGCCTCAGAAAACCGTCCGCCCTTTCCCAGCCCACCGTTAAACTGCAGCGATGAAAGCTCGCAATCTCTGAAGTTATTAATATTCCTACGGTTTCCCAGACATGCCGCAACCATAAGCCCAGGATGTGCAGGGTCGCGAAGATTGCCTTTATTGTCAACGAGCGCCGAAGAGAAATAGAGATCGTCCACCGTTTTCTGCTCGTTTTTCTTTCCCCAAACAATGTTGGACAAATCTGACTCTAGAAACTCCTTTTTCTCAGATTCGTCAATACCCTCCAAAAAGGCCTTCCCATCAGGAAGCTCTTTGGCGATATTCTCAACTGCTGCATTGTTTGTCGAGCAGACCAATATGCTGAGTTTTTTAATCTTGTCTCCAGTTTCGCCCTCCTTAAAACGGTAAGGATTCTTAACGAACTGGAGATATCGTTTGCTCAGCTTTACCTCTTCGAAGGCGTCATCGGGCTTGTCATATCCACACAGCAGGCGGGCTTTTTCGACAACATTAGCCGCAACGATATCCTTGAGCAGGGTTGTTTTTCCCGTGCCCGGAGGACCGTTAACCGACATAACGTCGTTTGCGGGATATTTGCGCGTCGAACCGCCACGACCAACCGCGAGATTTACTGCCACTTGTTGCATCAAACTCAAGGAGTACTTACTCGGCCAACGACCGATAGGCGTAGCGCCAGCTCCCAACACCTCAGAGAAGAAATCTACACTGGCGGTCAGATCGTCATCGTCTTCGCCACCCAGAAGATCAATCACTCCGCAGGCAGACTCATCTCTCAAGCCACCTTCAAGGTAAGCGGAGACAAGAGGCAACGGCCCCTCTCGATGAGAGTCGAGAGACCTTGGCTTGCTGAACTGCTCATTTATCTTGGAAATATCTTTTGCGAAAAATGAGTGACAGAGGGATTGATCGAACACTGGGCACGCATCGTCCCCATTGTCCTTTGGCTTCATTGCTCTATATTCAACAAGCAGCCTTGAACACCACTCGCTGATACGCTCAGCCCCGTCACCGTCGGGAAGGCAGTTGGCTATCCCCTTAACCTTTGGTCGGACGTAACTATCGACAATGTCCCTAATGACACCATACGTCAGCTTTGTTCCATCGAGTTTTTGATTGATCTCCTTGCGAATAGCGTCCTGTTCTTCCTCGAAACTACCGATGGCATTTGGGCTATTCCCTACATTCTTCTCCAACCACCAAAATAAGGAGGACAACTCAAAGCTGACAAATTGGCCATCAGGACTCATACCTAATAGCGCAACCGTCATGCACTCGTCCTCTTTTTCGATTTCATTCCCCGGTCTATTCGCAAGATACGTCATGACCGCTTCGCGTGGAACAGAGCCAAGGTGACAGTAAATCGTTGAGATCGGCCAGTTTTCGCCGTTCGTGACGCCATCCGCACGCTCTCTCGCTTCTTCAGAAGGCGTCCTTAGGTCCTGGTCGTTCCGCTCTTTTGGGACAAAGCAGTCATCGAGCATTCCTTTTCTGGGCCTAGGCGGGTCCACTTCATCTTCGGGCTGATCGCCTTGGCTCAAAAAATCGAGCAAATACCAATAATCCAACGCATCGCCAATTGCTTGCTTTTTCTCAGCAGGTGTCATTTGAATCAGTCCTCGCACTCACATAGATACATTTATGTCCAATGATGTCCACAACGTCATCGCGTAATTTCTTTGGTTGAAGTATCTCAAACACATCGAGCCACTTCATCGCCCATGTTTTCATGCCGTCATACGATGCCATAAACGAATACTCTGGATTCGGATGCCCGTCCTGCGTCTCACGCCGAAACCCATCGTTCCCGGCAAATTCGGCTAAAAGATACTTCTCCTTTGCCTGGCTATGGCACCTTACGCGAACCGAAACGATATCGTCGCTAAACATCCTGTTCACGCCAGCACGAGAGAATCTCTTCGCTTCTTCGACCATCGCTTCAAAACGACCTTTTGCATCGTCCACTGGTCCAGCAATGGCTATATCCCATAGATTATCAACTCGAATTGCGTCAAAAGACCTCGTGGCACCCTTGTGACCCACAAACAGGTAGTAGTAGCCATCGTGCATACATAGATGATATGGCGTATGACTATGCAATCGTCCCTTATCAGAAGTTCGAAAGCGGACTCTCTGCCTTTGGCTAATGGCCTTTTCCAATAACCTCAAATTTGCAAGCGTTGCTTCCATATTTGCAATTCTGCCGCTTTTGAGCAGGGCGTTTTCTTGAGCCAAGCGATCTTCAATCTGCCGCCTTTCTTCGCCGCACAGTAAGCGAAGAACTGCATGCTCGAGTGCGTCGGCTCCGCCCACGCCCGTAGAGGCTTCAATGAGACGGCACAGATGCTCAATTTGTGCACCATCAATTTGACGCTCTATGCTGTACAGGCGCTTCGCATTTTTAGGAGCAGGATTCCCCTCACCATTCGTCAGTCGTTCGCCCTTACAAGCCAACCGACTTGAAATCACTGTGCAGGACGGATTCAGGCAACTGTTGTCGAGGTCGATTCTATTCATCTCGGTTAACGGGCTGGCACCCGCATTATTGCAGAGCGAAGGCTTTTTTGATCCAGAATCAACAAGTGCGTTCAATACGCCCTGCACTGTGTCGCGCTTAACTTCATAGCCGTAACGAGCTTTAAGCTCCGCCATTATGTCAGAAACGCTCAACCCTTTGCCAAGCCCAGCATCGGTTTCCTCCAATAGGATACGCTCGACATATATCGCCAGCTCCTTTGGATATGCTCGGTGATTTCCTTGGGTTTTCGGTTGAACCATAGCCGCCTCCAATCTGAACAATCAACATTTTATTCAGTCGATATAACCGAGAGATTGAAAGTGCCGCTATTTAACGGTGAACGGCGAAGCCATCCATAAAGGGCTCCGCCGCTCACAAATAGATTAGCACAGGCGATATATGACACGCCGGCAATTAAATCTTTTGCCGGAACATTGATTTAAGCAAGCGATGCTGAGTTCCGCATCCTTTGGCTTATCGAGATAGTTCAGCCAATCCCTACATGCCCAATATCCTAGCCCGTTCAGTAATAGCAGCCTTCACCTCGGAACACAAATCTTCAAATGTAACCGTTGGGACCGCCTCGGTTTCGCGACCTCTTCCAGGATGCAAAATGTCCCAGCGGGATATCTTGCCCGCCTTGCGTCCTGCACCAGGATCATGGTTGCCAAACCCAGGAACGATGGAATTCCAAATAGGGACGTAGCGGGCAATTAGCGCCGATTCCGTTAGGGGCACCCAAACAGCATTCAACACAAGCATGCGGCAATAAAAGTGTTTGATGTCCAAATTGGTCGCCTGTTCAATTGACTTTCGATGATCGCCAGCAACTCGGTCATAAAGGCGAGAACCAGCACTCGGAGTGTCGACCACCCTTGCATCCAGCTCATTTCCGGTAAGCGTTTTCGGCCCCGCTTTTCCTATATAAATGGGAAATGACCCCGGACAGTCGAAGTTAATATCTGATAGTTCAGCATATGCTGGAAAATCGCCGCAATAAAAAAGAGCGTACACACCATCCCCGTAGAATTTCTCAATATCAGCAAGCGGCACGAGATCAGCACCCATGAGCTCACGCGCAAGCGAATCGGATAGAGACGAATAATCAAGTGGGTTATACAAACGCGGCTTCATTAGCCATTGCTCCTTTCAATCTGAACGACAAATAGGCGTTCATCTTCTTCCGAGCCGTGTCTTCCCTCAGTGCACATGCTACGGAAGACGCGACAACACGAGCGAGCTCAACGGGCACCGCGTTGCCTATCTGACGCATGCCCTCGCTCCAAGCCCCGCTAAACTCATAGCCATCCGGAAAAGTCTGGATACGCGCAGCCTCTCGAACAGTCATATATCGCAAGGAATCGTCGTCAAATCGAATCATATTCTCCCCGCCGGGAACTCCATGGACACCCGCCTTGATTGCCTTGCTTGGCTTATCGAACACGGAGCCAGTGTGGCCAGGATAGGCTCTCGCCTTGCCCTCGTGCATCTCATTGTTGAGTGTTGGGAGATTATCAACCGCTTCACCAAGAGTAATCCAATCGGAAAGGCCTTGGCCATGCGTGCGCTGGGGAAACGCCCAAGATGCTTCAACATCAGAACGGAAACCGACAATAATGACACGATGCCGGTGTTGGGGCACTCCAAAATCAGCCGCATCGACAACCGTCGGAACGACTTCATAGCGTAATCCTTCATGGTCGGCACTTGTATGTACCCGTGAAAGGCGCACGGCGTGCTGTTCCCATGTTTCATCTTCACGCTTGGCAAGCGAAGGATGCTGGAGCCTCAAAAGGATATATTCGTAATACTGATGAAATGACTCGCGAGTGAGCCCTTTGACATTTTCACATATAAAGGCCCTCGGCCTAAGCTCGGCTAACACTGCAGTATAAGCGGGAAACATATCGCGTTTATCAGTTTCCGCGCGCGCAAGACCACCAAGAGAAAAAGGTTGACACGGAGGCCCGCCAGCAAGCAAATCAACATCCTCCGAAAGAAAAGACCAATCGACCTCTCTAACATCACCTTCGATGACGCGCATATCATTATCAATAAGGGGATAATCTTTATCTTGGTTGAGACGAAGGGTATTGCAGCAATTGTGCTCCCACTCGGCGGCAGCAAGATGCCTGAATCCCGCCAATGATGTACCAAGTAGAAGTCCGCCAGCGCCCGCAAAGAGCTCGACAGCTGTTAAATTGCCCTGGGCATCCATGGTTTCCACCTATCTACGAAACAAGATTGCATAATCAAAAGGTCTACGACGTTCACGCCGTCCGCTTGGCAGCGCTCGTGTGAGCGACCTATATTATTTCATTTTATGCGGACAAACAGGATCTTGTCAGACGATTGAACTAACCGCCACCCATATTACGCGTCATCACGCAATTAAGCACTAGTTTTAAATCGGCTCAATCGACAAATGGACTACTCGCAACGCCCTAATCGACGCTCTAAGGCTGCTTCCTAGCCCTCGAAACGATTTCCTATTCAAGCACGTCTCCGCTAGAGCGCCTTCTTGCTGGGCGCAATTACCTCGTCCACCAGGCCCAGCTCTAGGGCGCGCTTGGCATTGCACCAGCAGTCACGCTCGGTGAGCTCGTGGAACTCCTGGGCGCTCAGGTTGCCATGCTCGGCCAGCAGCTCGTCCAGCTCGGCGCGCGTGGCCGCTGTATGCTGGGCCACAATCTCGATATCGGTCTGCTGCGCCATGCCTGTGCCGCCCATCAGTTGGTGGATGAGCACCTGCGTGTGGCGGTACACCTGGCGGTGGTCGCCGCAGGCCAGGATCACCGCGGCCATCGAGGCCACGACGCCCTCGCCCACCGTGATCACGGGGCAGTCGAGCGACTGCATGGTGTCGATGAGCGCCAGCCCCGCCGTAACGCTGCCGCCTGGGCTGTTGATGATGAGGGTGATGGGCTCGGTCGCGCTTTGATGTTCCAGCACCAGCATGGACTTAATGAGGCCGTTGCAGGTCACATCGTTGACCTCGCCCTCCAGCAGCAGCACGCGGCTGTTAAGCAGCTCGCTTGCCATATCGACGGCGGCAACGCGGCCGTCCTTGGACTTCTTGATGATGCTGGGCTCACGATACATAACGGACATGGCAATTCCCTTCTAAACGGAATCGGCAAGGAAGTAAAACGAGGCCGCACGGCTTACGGCCAATGGAAGCCGTGCGGTCAAATAGGCAAGATTGGGCACGCGAAGCTGCAAGGACTAATCCCTCAGCCACTTAGCTGCATTGGGGTGATCGGCGCAAAAATACTTCTTGGCACGGAAGGGGCGCATGCCGGTCACTTTGACCAGGCAGTCGGTGCGTGGCATAAGCCCCACCTCGCCCGGGGTTATCACGCAACCGCGCACATCGACGGCAGTGCGCTCGGCGCCCACGTAATTGGTGCCCAAAACCGACTCGCCGCACAGATTGCTTATGTATTCCTGTGTCGCGATGTTGCTGCCACCACCCATATAGATCAAGCTGTCGCAGTTATCGAGGATGGTAAGCGCTGCGGATTTGCCATACACACCATCGAGCTGACTCAGCGATTGCGCGCACATCAAAAAGCTAATACCACGGCTGCGCACGGTCGCAATACTCCGCTCAAAATCGGGAATGCGACCCACGTTGGGAAACTCATCCAGAATAAACTGCACGCGGCGCTGCAAATGCCCGCTGGGATTGGCGTCGGCGCGGCGCTGGGCCAGGTTAAACAGCTGCTTAAGGGCAACGTTCGCAAGCCATGCATTGGTCGAGTCGTTGTCGCTCACCTTAAGATCGATCACGCGCTTGCCCTCGTCGATACGGTCGAGGCGCATCTCGTCTTTCTCAAAGATGCGTATGAGCTGGGGAGTCTTAAGCCGCGAGATGGTCGCGTTGAGCGTGATCAGAATGCTCTTAAGCGTCCTATCGGCAGCTCCGCGAAAATCGCGATACTGCTCAACACCGTACAGGTCCGCGTTCGCAGCATCATACTTGCCAAGAAAATCCTTGGACTCCACCTGCTCCACAAGGTGATCCAGCGGGAATCGTCCCTCGCCATCTCCCGTAACCTTGATGAGTGCCGCCAGCTTAAAGACGTTGTTCATCTTAAGATAGCGTCGCGGAGCTGCGGGATCCCCGTCCGGCGCAAATGTGCCGGCAAGGCACTCTAAGAGGAACAGGATTCCAATAATCGCTCGAAGTAGCAGATCGCTCGCATTGTCCCAAAACGGATCGTCCCTAAAGCTACGCCTGTCAGGATCGACCCCCTCCATGATTGACGCCACTGTGGTGGGGATGTCCTCGACATCCATCACGTAGCGCAAAGGATCGTACCCGGACGACTGCTCGGGATTGATGGTGTCGAGAACCGTTACCTCGTAGCCGTCCTCCTCGAAGCCCTTCCCCGTACGGCGCAGCAGCTCGCCCTTGGTGTCCGTGACCACATAGCAGCACTCGTGGTGATTGAGCAGGTTGGGCAAAACGAAGCTCGCCGTCTTGCCGCTGCCGGTACCGCCAAAGGCAAACACATTGTTGGACACGCTCGTCTCCCAATGCTTGTCGTCCTCGTAGAACGCCACCGTGGCACCCTTAGCCAGGATCACATCGCGCTGCTCATCGCCAGACGACAGCGCCTGCATCTCCTCCTTAGTCGCCCACTTCTTGGTCTGATACTCCGTTTGCTGCGCGGCCTCGTAGCCGTACATCTTAATGACCGACATGGCACGGCCCCTTTCTTGTCGATAGTTCTGCGTGATTGCTAGGAAATACGGTCGACGCCGGTGCCCTCCTTGGGGCTCGTCGCACACGGCAACTTGACCGCACCGTCAATCAGACGCTCGGTTTGCGCCACATAGCTCTCACGCGCCGCGATTGAGACTGACCCGTCGCGCAGATATGCAAGCAATGCATCAATCATCAGCTTGTCGAGCAGGTCATACTCTTTGGCCTGAGCGAAGTTGAGGGTGTAGCGGTCCTGGAGCTCCCGTACCTTAGTTGCCAAATCGATTTCCATCTTTTCCTCCATGCAATAAAAGTTCTCCCGATTGTCCGAAAGTGCCTCAAACGGGCGTTTGACGCATAGCTCAAAGTTGAAACGCGGACTGGTATCGAAGACGCGTCTCTGCACCTTGAGATAGCGCTTATAAAACATGACGGCATCGTCCTCGTCCGCCGTAAAACCGCGCGACCCATCGCGATGCACGTGGTCGCAGGGTCTTTTGTAGTCGATGCTTCGCACAAAGCGAGACAGAATATATCCACCTTGTTCGGACGAGTACTTCATACCTGTCGTAACCTGCTCGAACATGCGCACACCGCTCGATTTAAAGCGCGGATTGTTTCCGTGCTCAAACATGCCAATTACGATGGCCATGCAGCGCATGCAGTTATCGCGCTGGGGAAAATACAGCGACAGCAACGCGAGCGTCGCCGCGGCCAAAAGCTCGCGAGCCTCGTGCACATCGTCTCGATACTGCTCGGGCACCAGCCCGGGAATATCGGGTGAGCGCTTTTCCAGCACGCCAACAAGTGCCTTGGCTAGGCGCTCGATATCCTGCTCGCCGCAGTACGGATACGGAAACGGCTGCTTTGCCTTCCCGTTCTTTTCGCACATGCTACGGAGGTCTTCGTCGATCGCGTTGAGGAACACCTCATAAATACTGTCTTCATTCTTCATGAATGCCTCTTCCTGTCCGGTTGCAAATGTTTGTCGGTAAGTCTGTTCTAGGTTTTAGAATTATCTGAGGCATGGACGATGACAATCGACCTAACCTGTAGCTTCATTAGTGAAATCACCCTGCTTGATAGCGCAGTTTACCTAAAAGCTGTGTAGCGATTGCATCAAGCAGTTTGTATTGAGTTGGTTTTGGATTGCTTCGAGGATAGCACAGTACTTTGTTCTCGTCATTAGAAATTTTCAAATTTTTCTGCTAATATATAACCCACTAAGAAGAAAGGGCTCTATACATGCGTGAAACAACATCATTGCCACGTCTCACCGCCGCCGCCCTCTCACGCGCGCTTAATCTGGAGCAGGGCAGCCGTCTACTCACCGTCCGTCTGCCTGGCGCCATCGACTGTAAGGCGCTTCGTGAATGTTTCAGCCTGAACAGCAACGGCGTACCCGATATTTGCGAGCTTGAACCCGGCAGGCAGGGCGCGGGCAATGGCGATGAGGCTCCGGTGTTTATCGACGCATCGGGGTATTACTGTACGGGCAAACACGACATCGAAAAAGAATGTATCGCCTTGATCGATTACTTAGAGCCCGGCTACCTCGATTTCTGTGACTGGGGTCCCTTTATTTGGTGTCTGTATGCGCTCGCCCTTTCGAATCGCACTCGCGCAGCCGTAGTGCTGCCCGCCGACCTACTCGATAAAGCCGAGCAGGCGCGCACGATCCTGATACGCGAAGGACTCATCGAGAGCGTCGTGTATTTGCCGCTTTCTGAACCCAGGCCCTACATGACAAGCGCGCTTCTCATATTGTCTTCAGGAAATCGCAGCGTTGCATTTCGCAGCGCAATCGAATCCAGACCGCGTTTTCGATATGTGACAGAAACATCGTATTACTCAAATATCACCTTTGCTATCTCCCCCGACTGGGCCCGCATTGATACCAATACGCCCAGATCAACGCCTATCGAAACGTCCACTTTTGCCACGCGTGAATTGCTACTGCATCGCGCAGCCCTCTCAAAAGGCAAAATCAGCCTTATCAGCCTCACCCGAAACTACAGGGCTACGCTCGGTGACGCTTTTACGCGAGTAGCTCCATTTATGCCCCGCGAGAGCACCACATCAAACGACATTGATGCAATCGAGGTACGCCGCATCTCATCTCAGGATTTTCAAGACGGCAACCTTCTACCCGCAGATGCTGTGGAGAGTGCAAATGGCTCGGATTCCAAAATCGTAAAGGTGAATCCCAGCGTTCTCGATCGATATGAGCTCCACGCTGGAGATATCGTCATGCCACGCATGCTGGGTCGCTACGGCGCGTCCAACCTGCTCGTCGTCAGCGCCGATGACGCGAAGCAACACCTGGTTGCTTCGCATAACACCACCGTCATTCGCCCGTCGTTCCAAACGATGACCGAAGAGGAGCGCGTGGTGTTTTCGGAGATAATCGTTGGATACCTTACAGAAGGCCATGGAGCGCAGCTGATTCAAGCATTAACCGAAGCGGCCAGCATCCGCGCCATCCGCCCTAACGACCTGTTCGAGATCGAAGTCCCGCCAGCGCTCGACCCGCGCACGCGCGAGTACAGCGAATCCATCAATCGCTTTGCCGAGGTCGTAGAAGCAAAGAAACAAGCCGAGACCGCTGTCGCCCAAGCCCAGCGCAACCTCGAAACCGCAAAGAAGGCCGTCACTCAGGTGGTCGACCAGGCCTGCGAATAGCGCATAGGCAGCAGAAACGTCTTAAGCCGGCGGCAGGAACTGGTCCTGCCGCCGGCTTAACTATCCCATGTCCTCCGTTTCGCATTAGCCGTTTAGCACAACCAGCAATGGCCTCATCAGTTCGCGTCGTTTGGCGGTTTTAGAGTTCTCTTCCACGAGTTCTTTCAGCCGCTGCGTATCGAGCCCACGCCCCAGCGCGTCGTGATAGGCATCGATGATTAATGAAGGATCCTCGCAATCGAGGCAAAGATCGACAAGCGTGCGCTCGGGTTTGGTTACCGGCAGTCCGTCGAGCCAAACGATATCCTGTTCAGCAATCTCGCGCTTTGCAAAAGAAAGGGATTCGTTTCTTGTATTGATGCGCATGGGTGCGGTCATTCTGTAGGGGGACAGATAGAAATCGCCCATTTGCTGTAGGTTCGCCGCAGTCGTACCGCTCACGGCAATGCCATCCCACTGGCGCTTTCTCTCCCACGCGCAAAGGGAAGGATTGGTGAGCTTCCAAAGAGCGTTGAGCTCGTCGGTGTCTCGGCGCTGTGTTCCAGCCATCCGGTAGGCGCCGTGGCATATCCGCTCAAGACGCCCCGCGCGGCATGAGTGTGCCAGCGCATCTCGAGAGATGAACATGCGAGCCGCCTGGGCCGTAGTGAACACGCCCTCGCTCTCGGAAAGCTCACTTATCGCCGTTATGTTGCTAATGTACTTCATGTCGCAATTGTAGGATATTTTCAGACTTTTGCAACGTGACTTTGATTCTACATGATCGGCATGCCTTGTTTGTCCCTTTTCTGCCGCTGCCCTGCTGCTTGGCAACAGCTCTTCTCCATCGAGGTCTAATACTTTTCCGTGAAGTGAACGTCTGTTTTTGGACCCCTGGAGCATCCGCATTTTCCAGTGGCAAAATCACAGGATTCCAACGTCAAATCCGCAGGAAACGGCGTGCTTAAAGTGTCGATGCTTCGGGGGTCCGTTTTCACTCGTTCACTTCTCGGAAAAGTATTAGACCTCGCTATCAGCTGTCCCAAAGATCGGACCGCCTCTCCTTCACGCCACGCAAAACCCGCCTTTTCTACCCCCGCCCGCCTCCGCGTCACCCAAAAACTCATCCAACATTAATCTTGGCTCAAGAATCGCTTAATCTATAACCTGCACTATAGAGTTCGACCAAGGGCGGGGCGGCGCCGCGCGACGCAGGCCGCCGAATGCAACGCTCACGCCCGGGCAAATCGCCCGGCGTCGTGCCCATCGAACGAAAGGACAGGTCATGGACGACCTCGAAAAAGTTGAAACCATCCGCACCAAGTGCAACGTGAGCTACACCGATGCCAAGGCCGCGCTCGACGCTGCCGACGGCAACGTGCTGGATGCCATCATTTGGCTCGAGTCGCAGGGCAAGACCCAGACCACGTCGGCGTACGCCGCCACCGAGTCCGCGCCAGTCGATGAGCCCTCGGCCGAGATGGTCGCCGCGCAGGCCGCCTACGAAAAGTCGAGCGAAAAGACCGACTTCTCCAAGAAGATGGACAGCGTGTGGGAGTACCTCAAAAAGCTCTTCCGCCTGAGTCTGGACACCAAGTTTATCGCCACGCGCCGCGATGCGATCATCCTCAACATTCCCATCCTGATCCCCATCGTCGCGCTGTTTGCCTGGGGCGCCACGATATGGCTGATGCTGATTGGCCTGTTCTTTGGCATGCGCTACCGCATCGACAGCGACGGCGACGTGCCTGGCAGCATCAACAACCTTATGGACAGCGTTGCCAACGCCGCAGACGACATCAAGCAAAATCTGAACGACGACAAGTAATCGCAGACGGGGGCACGCATGGCACGAATCCTGATCGTAGAGGACGAGGAGAAAATCGCCCGCTTTGTGACGCTCGAGCTGGAGCACGAGGGCTACCAGGTGGAGCACGCCGCCGACGGCCGCACCGCCGTGGACCTGGCGCTGGAGCGCGACTACGACCTGATTCTGCTCGACGTACTGTTGCCGCAGCTCAACGGCATGGAGGTGCTGCGGCGTGTCCGCAAGCACAAGGACGTGCCGGTGATCATGGTCACCGCGCGCGATGCCGTGATGGATAAGGTTGCCGGGCTCGATGCCGGCGCCGACGATTACCTGACCAAGCCGTTTGCGATTGAGGAGCTGTTCGCACGGATCCGCGTGGCGTTGAAGCGCTCAGAGGCCGTGCGGGCGGCTTCGGGCGTTGGCGGCGCCGGCGCCAGGGCAAGTATGGTGGGCGGCGCGGCCGCCGGTATCGCCACAATGTCCCCGGCAACCGACACGGCCCAGACCGCTGCCGCGCCCTCCCCCGCCACGCTCGCCGTGGGCTCGGTCGCGCTCGATCCCGACCGCCGCGAAGTCACGGTCGGCGGCTCGCCCATCGTGCTGACTGCCCGCGAGTTCGATGTTCTCGCCCTGCTTATGGCGCATGCCGAAACCGTGCTCACGCGCGAGCGCATCGCGCACGAGGCGCTGGGCTACGAATACGCGGGCGACACCAACAACGTCGACGTACACATCGCGCACCTGCGCGCCAAGATCGAAGACGCCGGCGGTGTCCGCATCATCCAGACCGTGCGCGGGGTGGGCTATGTCTGCCGCGCGTAACGCTGAAGCCAAGCGCGTCACCTCCATCGCCCGCGCCATCAACTGGGGCTATATGTGGCGCCGCTTGATGAGCTACGTCTGGCTCGATCTGTTGCTGATGGTGATTGCGGCGGCGATCCTGGTCTATGGATACAACCAGACGCTGCCCGATGGCGCGTTTACCGCAGGCTGGATCCCCGGCGCCACCGCTCACGGCATGTCGTTCGCGCCCGCGCGCGGCTTGGACCTGGCCACGCTCACCTATACCGTCGAGTTTGCGCGCACCACCAAGACCTTCCCCCTCGCGCAGGACCTCATCGCGCTGTGGCCCCTCTATCTTGTCGTTGCGGGCGGGCAAGTCATCAGCGTGCTCAACATGCTCGGCGGCGCCCGTCGCGTGCGCCGCACCATGGCGCCACTCAACGACCTTGCCTTGCGCGTGGACGAGCTCGGCCGTATGCAGCTCTCCGGCGGCAAGATGGAAACGCTGGAGCAGGCCATCGAACGTGCAAGCGTCGACTCGCCGAGCGTCACCACCGGCGACGCCGACCTGGCAAGCATCGAGGTCGCACTCAACCGCCTGCTGCGCCAGATGCAAGAGGCCAAGCTGCAGCAGATGCGCTTTGTCAACGATGCAAGCCATGAGCTGCGCACGCCCATCGCGGTGATTCAGGGCTACGTAAACATGCTCGACCGCTGGGGCAAAGACGACCCGGACGTGCTGGCGGAATCTATCGCATCCCTCAAGGCCGAAAGCGAGCACATGCAGGAGCTCGTGGAACAGCTGCTGTTTTTGGCACGCGGCGATGCCGGACGCACGGTCCTGCGGCGCGCGAATACCAACCTGGCCGCACTGGTCAGCGAGGTATGCGAGGAGTCACAGATGATCGATACCGAGCACATGTATCGACTGACCTTTGACGCTGCGCTTGTCAGCGACCCGCGCTGCGACGCGTCCGTCGACGTGGCGCTTGTAAAGCAGGCTCTGCGCGTGATCGTACAGAATGCCGCCAAGTACTCGGATGCGGGAACGACCGTCACGTTTGGCATAACGCCCGATGCGGGCATGGGCACGATCGACATAAGCGTTGAGGACGAGGGTATCGGCATGAACCAGGAATCCGCAGCTCATGCGTTTGAACGGTTCTACCGCGCCGACAACGCACGCGATGTCGGCGCGCAGGGCTCGGGTCTGGGGCTTGCCATTGCCAAGTGGATCGTCGATAGCCATGGCGGTGTCATCGGTGTGACCTCGGTCGAAGGCGTCGGCAGCCGCTTTACGATTCGCCTGCCACGATAGAAAGCCCCTCGGCATAAAAAAGGGATAGGGCCAGGCGGCTCTATCCCTTTTTGCTAGCTATAGCAGCTTGTGCGCTACTCGCGGCACAGATGCACGGCGAAGCCGGCGAACTCGCGCTTAAAGTACACGAGCTTGGTGCCGCCGTCGGGCAGCAGCGCGCGCGACTCCTCGTTGACCTCGAGTCCGCGCTCGGCAAACCACTTCTCGGCCGCATCGATGTCGTTGACGGCAAAACCGATGTGGCCCTTGGTGCCACGACCGTTCTGCTTCATGATCTCGACCAGCGAATCGTTAAAGTACGAAACCGGGGTCTCGATGACGGGCAGGCCCATCATCGTCGAGAACAGCTCCGCGATCTCCAGGGCGTCTGCCGGGTCGGTGGCGTTGATGCCCACATGGGCGACGCGCATGCCAAAGAGTTCGACCGGGTTGGCGTTCTGCTCACTCATACAGGCAGCGCCTACTGAGCCATGACGTCGAGGACGGCCTTCTCGGCAGCGACGCGGTTCATGCCGGTCATGAAGGGCACGCCACTCACGTACGGACAGGTGAGGCCCTCGGGGGCAACGGTGGTGGCGATCAGCAGGTCAGCGCCCTCGTCGCAGTAATCCTTGGCCTCGGAGATGGCGCACTGCACGATCTCATACTTGTCGGCGTAACCGTTGGCGTCAAGCAGAGTGGCGACCTTCTGGGCAACGAGCGTGGAAGTGGCAGCGCCAGCACCGCAAGCCAAAACGATCTTCTTCATAGGTAATGTCTCCCTTCATGGTTTACTTTAGGTAAGTGTACCGCAGCGAGCGATGGCACTCGGCCTCGATGAGCTTTTATGCCAGTTTGCTTGCGCGATGCGTATAATACATCTAGTACGTGTTGTCATACCGCTTGTTTTACGAGCGACTAAGGACCCTAATATGCCCGATTCCCGCACACTCTGGACCGCCGTCGTTATCATCTGTATCGCCGTGTCGGTGTTTTTTAGCATCAAAAAACGCACCACGTTTAAGCGCCTGCAGCAGTTGATGGCCGCCAAACAGTGGGACGAGTTCGATCGTTTGCTCGACGGCAAGCTCACCAGCATGCTGTACCCGCGCTACAACCGCGACTACCTGCGCCTGAACTCCTATCTGATGCGCGAGGACCACGAGCGCGCCAACGAGATGTTCGACCTGCTGCTGGGGCTCAACCTGCCCAAGATGCAGCGCGTCGACCTGGTGATCAAGGCCTTTAACTACTACGTTGGCCAGGAGGATCGCAAAAAGTCCAAGGAGCTGCTGCACGAGATCAAGGGCTTTGAGGGTGGTCAGGCCGAGGCGGTCGCGCACGAGTGCCAGCTGATGTACGACACGATGATCCTCAAGCGCCACAACGACATCCCCGAGCTGGAGCGCATGCTCAAGGATGCCGGTGACGACCCGGTCAAGCGCTGCCGCCTGGAGTACCTGTTGGCCCTGCAGTACCAGAACAAGGGCGACGAGGCAAAGTTCCAAGAGTTCCTCGAGAAGTCGGGCCAACACTCGATGGCCGTCAACGCGTAACGGACGGCTTGTGCTAGACTTCTAGTCTCACGGGGGCGTGGCGGAATTGGCATACGCAGGAGACTTAAAATCTCTCGCCGCAAGGATTGTGGGTTCGAGTCCCACCGCCCCTACCATATGAAGCGTTCGAGCCCGTGTCCCCAAGGGATGCGGGCTCGTTTCTTTTTCACGCCGGCGGGACTCTAAGTTGCGGTGGAATAGTTAGAGGGCGCTGAGGCTCGGGGTCCAGCCGATGGTGGGTAGCTCGCCGTCGAGGGTCTCGTTGATGGTGGTGGCCATGCCAGCGAGCAGGCTGTTCTCGCTTACGGTAAGCGTGTCGTAGCCGCCGGCTCGCATGAGCTCGCGAATTACCACGGCACCTGCCAAGATCACGCCTGCGCGCTTAGGTTGCACGCCCGGCAGAGCGGCAATGCCCGCAACATCCAGCGCGGACATGCGCTCGATAGCGGCCGAAACCTGCTCCAGCGAAAGCTCGCGCAGGTGCACAAAGCTCGAATCATACGGCTCCAGTTCGTGAACGAGTGCCACGAGCGTGGTGACGGTACCACCTACCGCGACCAGGCGCTCGGCGCGCTCAAAGTCGACAGGCAGACTCTCAAAGTAGCCCGCAAACTGCTCGTATGCCCATGCGCCAGCGGCGGCAAGCTCACTGTCCGCTGGCGGCAGTGCCGAGAAAAACCGCTCGGTCACGCGGCGGCAACCGATGTCCAGCGAGCGCGTTCCCTCCAGCGCAAAGACGCCGCGCTCCGGCGCATAGACGCCCGTCGCGAGCTCCGTGGATCCGCCGCCCGAATCGGCAACGATGATGCGCTCGCCTGCAAAGTCGTGCGCCACGCCAAAAAACGTCAGGCGCGCCTCGACCTCGCCCGGAATCACCTGCGGCTCGAGCGCCAGTTCGCGCAGGCCGTCCAGCAGCAGCGCAGCATTGGACGCATCGCGCGCGGCGCTCGTACACGTGGTGCAAATGCACGCGGCGCCAAAGGCACGGGCCTCATCCACAAACATGCGGCACGCAGCGAGCACGCGCTCAACGGCCGCCTCGCAAAAGCGTCCCGTCGCGTCCACGCCCTCGCCCAGGTCGGTAATCTCGGTATGCTTGGACGATTCCACAATCGCTCCGCCCTCGACCTGGGCCAACACCAGTCGCGACGACACCGTTCCCAGGTCGATCGCGGCCACCTTATAGCGTTTGCAATTTGTCATTGCGGGCTCCCCTCCGGGCGCTATTTGCCGTTGGACACGACCGTCTGACCCTCGACGCCGTTAAACCCAAACAGCATGTCGAGCGCCTGGATGTACCACGGCGCGTCCTTGCCGACTTCTTCGATTTCCTTGGCCACTTCGCTGGCCTTCTTGGCGTTTGAGGACTTTTTGCTCGACGACGAGTCAGAATCGTCGTCCAAGCCTAGCACGTCAATCTTCTTCTCGCCGGGCATCACCAGGCCCAGGTCCTCGGACGCCGCGTCCTTGATACCCTCCTCCGAGAGCAGCTTGTCGACGCTTTTTTGCAGGTCGTCGTTATATTGCTCGCGAATCTCGACCTGCTTGGCCAAGATGTCGCTCGAGCGTTTTGCCACATACAGGTCGCGCACGGGGAAGTACAGGCTCACGAGCGCCAGGGCGACGACAATGCCAACAAACAGCCCTCGCTGGGGACCGTGGGTAAAGTCGTAGATTGCCTTGACCACCGCATTGTCGTTGGCGTAGCGCATAAAGTCCGAGCTCGAAAAACGGTTCGAGGGCCTGCTCGATTTGTCGTGTGCCTGAGTCGAGGGACGCGATGCATGCGACGAACGTGCCGGGCGCACCGGTCCATCTGCCGAAGTATTCGATTGAGCATTGGGGCGCGAGGTACTTGTCGGGCGCTGCGCGGAGCGGTCGGCACCGACGTAGGCGGACCCACCGAGCTGCACCGTGCGGGCACGGCGAGGCGACGGCTCACGCGAACCGGCGGAATAGTACCTGTTGTCGTAAATCTGATCCATGTGCGCCTTGTGCGGTTGAGGTTTGTTTGCGCTAAGTATTCTAGTTATAGCACGAGCACACGCAACGCCTTCGGCGGCCTTTGCTCGACATAAAAAAGGCGCTGAGCCATATGGCCCAGCGCCCCCAGCGCTTTGCGGCGTCCAGCCAAGGCGGGGCGGAACCGAATCAGCCTCTCCCTCGCCAAATTCGCCCGTTTAGCGAATGTTGTAGAACGCGGCCTTGCCGGCGTAGCGCGCGCTGCCCTCGAGCTCGTCCTCGATGCGGATGAGCTGGTTGTACTTGGCGATACGGTCGCTGCGGCACGGGGCGCCCGACTTGATCTGGCCGGCGTTGACGCCCACAACGAGGTCGGCGATCGTGGAATCCTCGGTCTCGCCGGAACGATGGCTCACGATGCAAGCGTAGCCGGCCTCCTTGGCGGTCTCGATGGCCTCGAGCGACTCGGTGAGCGTGCCGATCTGGTTGACCTTGACCAGGATCGCGTTGGCGGCGCCCAGCTCGATGCCCTTCTTGAGGCGCTCGGTGTTGGTGACGAACAGGTCGTCGCCCACCAGCTGCACCTTGTTGCCAATGCGGCGGGTCAGCTCGACCCAGCCGTCCCAGTCCTCCTCGGCCATGCCGTCCTCGATGGAGATGATGGGATAGGTGTCGACGAGCTTCTCCCAGTAATCGACCATCTGGGCACTCGTGTACTCCACGCCCTCGCCCTTGAGTTCGTACATGCCGGTCTCGGCGTTGTAGAACTCGGTCGAAGCCGGGTCCATGGCGTACATGAAGTCGACGCCGGGCTTAAAGCCGGCCTTCTCGACGGCCTTGGTAATGTACTCAAACGGCTCGGCATTGGTCTTGAGGTTGGGCGCAAAGCCGCCCTCGTCGCCCACGCCGCCGCCCAGGCCGGCCTCGTGCAGCACGCCCTTGAGGGTGTGGTAGACCTCGGCGCACCAACGCAGGCCTTCGACAAAGCTCGGAGCACCCACGGGCATAATCATGAACTCCTGGAAGTCGACGTTGTTGTCGGCATGCACGCCACCGTTGAGGATGTTCATCATGGGCGTGGGCAGCAGGTGGGCGTTGACGCCGCCCAGGTACTGGTACAGCGACAGGCCCGCCGACTCGGCAGCGGCGCGGGCGACGGCCAGCGACACGCCCAGAATGGCGTTAGCGCCGAGCTTGGTCTTGTTGGGGGTACCGTCCGCGGCGATCAGCGCGGCATCGACGGCGCGCTGATCGAAGGCATCGAGGCCCACGACGGCATCGGCACACTCGTTGTTGACGTGCTCGACGGCCTGAGAGACGCCCTTACCCAGATAGCGGCCCTTGTCGCCATCGCGCAGCTCGCAGGCCTCAAAGGCACCGGTCGAAGCGCCCGAAGGCACCATCGCGCGGCCAAAGCTGCCATCCTCGAGCACAACCTCGACCTCGACAGTGGGATTGCCGCGGCTGTCGAGCACCTCGCGACCGTAGACGTCCAAAATATCGCTCATGTTGTCTCCCTCTCACTTGGAAACGTAGTGGATGCAAGCGACCGGCTGACCGTGCACCGTCGGTGCGCCTCCGAAAGTTAGCCATGTCGCACTTTTTGCATTATGCCCTAAGTTAGCCGAGGGATACACTTGATTTTCGAAAAAAAATAGCGGGAACGATGGGGCGTGTCAGCCCGTCGCCCCCGCAGTCTTACTCCTCTGCCTTTGCGGCATCCCAGAGGTCATTGAGGCCGTGGGTCGAAAGCTCGGCTAGATCCACGTGGGCGTCGGCCGCCATCTGCTCCATCGCAGCCCAACGGCGGCGGAACTTTGCCGTGCTGGCACGCAGGGCGCTCTCGGCGTCGATTCCCTCCTTGCGCGCAACGTTGACCAGGGCAAAGAGCAGGTCGCCAAACTCCATCTCGCGCTCGGGAGAGCCGGGAGCCTCGGCCTCAAACTCGGCACGCTCCTCGGCGACCTCGTCCCACACGTCCTGGACCGTCTCCCACTCAAAGCCCACGGCAGCCGCCTTGCGCGACACCTTCTGAGCCTGCATCAGCGCCGGAAGGTGCGTGGGCACACCGTCGAGCAGACCCTCGGGTGCGGCCTCGCCTGCCGCCACGGCCTGGTCTTTGGCGGCCTTCTCGGCAAGCTTGACCTCGTCCCAAATCTTGAGCACCTCATCGGAGCTGTCAGCATCCGCATCGCCAAAGACGTGCGGATGCCGACGGATGAGCTTGGCGTCGATATCGTGCGCCACGTCGGCCAGCGTAAACTCGCCGGCATCCGCGGCAATCTGTGCATGCAGCACTACCTGCATGAGCACATCGCCCAGCTCCTCGCGAAGGTGTGCCGCGTCGTCGGCCTCGATGCAATCGAGCGCCTCATAAGCCTCCTCGATCATGTTCTTGCCAATGCTGCGGTGCGTCTGCTCGCGGTCCCACGGGCAACCGTCGGGCTGACGCAGGCGCCAGATGGTCTGCACCAGATGCTGTAGCTCGGCCGACGCGTCTACCAACGTCGACAGGTCGCGCGAACCCTCGGCATTTTGCTGAGCCATATGCTCGGCCATGGTTATTCCTCCTCCAGGATCACGTGACGGAACGCGCCGCCCTCGTAGATGCCGTAGCTGTGCGTGCCGTCCTTGGGGATGCTCACGCTGCCGGGGTTAAAGAGCCACAGGCCCGGGTGCGCGGCGCTTTCCTCGTTAACCTTGATGTGCGTATGGCCGTAGACGAGCGCGGAGCCCTCGGGCAGCGCGGGCGCGTGGTCGACGCTGTTGTGCATGCCGGCGCCAAAAACGTGGCCGTGCGTCAGGAACAGCTCGCGACCGGTCTCGTCGAACAGCGTGGCGTAGTCGGCCATGACGGGAAAGTCGAGGACCATCTGGTCGACCTCGGCGTCGCAGTTGCCGCGCACCGCGATGATGCGGTCGGCCAGGGCGTTGAGCAGCGGAATCACGCGCTTGGGAGCGTAGTCGCGCGGCAGGTCGTTGCGCGGGCCGTGGTAGAGCAGGTCGCCCAGCAGCACGATGCGGTCGGGCTGCTCGGACTCGATGGCGGCGACCAGGCGCTCGGTCCAGTATGCCGAGCCGTGAATGTCGGAAGCGATGAGGTATTTCATGGGAAGTCCTTTCGGAGTGGGGCTGATGTGGCCGGGCGCGAGATGTCGCCGGCCGCGCTATTCAAATCGCAGTGCCGAGGCTTGTGCCGCCTGCATCACGCGCTGGAGCGGCACGTTATGCTCGCGGGCAAGACGGGCGCAGTCCTCGTACTCGGGCGCCGCACGCTCACTGCCGTCGGGCAGGGTGGCTACTTTGACGGCCACCTCGCCCCAAGGCGTCGCTACCTGCTCAAAACGACGCGGCAGGCAAACGCGTTCCATCACCTGGCGACGAACGGCGTTGGTCGTGGTTTCCAAAAAGATAATCGTCTGCAGGCGTTCGATATCCTCATGCGAGCAGATCACCTGCAGCTGCCAGCCGGGGCGGCCTTTTTTGCAGTAGAGGGGCAGCCAGTGCACCTCGCGGGCGCCCGCCTCGCGCAGGCGGTCGGCGGCATAGGCGAGTACCTCGGGCGACGCATCGTCGATGTCGCACTCCAGCTTGACGATGGTTTCGGGCGCATCGGTCTCGCGGGACAGCGGAGATGTACTTCCACGTTGCATACGGTCCGGATCCTTTCCGCACGGGCTCGTTTTATTCACCCAAACGCTAGCACATCGAACGTGGCACAGGCGTGACTTTCGTCCGTCGTCGCCCTTGCCCCTATCCAAACATGTACGTCAGCCTCCAAACATGTCATTTTTTGTCGGTTTTGGAGGCTGACGTACACGTTTTGGAGCGGGCCGCACACGATCAAAATTGCGCCCGCATTCCGTCCACCACAAAGTTCGCCGCACTCAACAATTTTGAACTTTCTACGCAGTTCATCGGCTAAAAATTACCCTCGGCATACTTACCCGCTGCACGATGTTACTCTAGTTGCATTTGGCTAACTAAGCGGCTGCCGAGGACCCAGCCCGGCACCGTTACGGCATAGGAGGTTTCATGTTCGAGAAGCGGCTCTTCTCCCTGGCTCCGCAGGTAACGCCCTACATTATGGCAAGCGTCCTGTTTAAGTGGATCGCGCTCATGGCAAACATCACGGTGATGTGGATGCTTGCGCGCATCTTGGGCGGCATCGTCACGAACGGTCTTTCCGCCGCGCTCGCCGTCGATGCCCTCGCACAGGCGGCTTTGCCGCTCGCCGCCGCCATCATCGTGCGCGCCGCCTCCATCTACCTGGCCCAACGCGCCGGCGACAAGGCCGCGTTCGAGGCCGTCCGCCGCGTGCGCTCGCTCGTCTACGACAAGCTCACCGCACTCGGCCCCTCCTACACCGAAACCGTCCCCACCGCCGAGGCCGTCCAGACCAGCGTCGAGGGCGCCACGCAACTCCAGGTGTACTTTGGCGGTTACCTGCCGCAGCTCTTCTTTGCCGGTTTGGCACCCATCACGCTGTTTGTACTGCTCGTGGGCCAGGCGGGTCTTCCCGCCGCACTGCTGCTCGCCTGCGTTCCGGTCATCCCCGTCTCCATCATGATGGTCATGCGCAACGCCAAAAAGATCGGTGCCGAGTACTGGGGCAGCTATGTCGATCTGGGCGGCATGTTCCTGGAGGCCGTGCAGGGTCTCACCACCCTTAAGGTCTACCAGGCCGATCGCAGCTGGCACGAGCGCATCAACGCCGAGTCCGAGCGTTTCCGCACAGCGACCATGCGCCTGCTGGTGATGCAGCTGCGCTCCATTTGCGTTATGGACCTGGTCGTCTATATGGGCGCCGCGCTCGGCATTATCGTAGCCACGCTGCAGCTCGCCACGGGCAAGATTGGCTTTGAGGCTGCCTTCCTCATCGTCTTTCTGTCGCAGGAGTTCTTTTTGCCTATGCGCCGCCTGGGATCGCTGTTCCACACGGCCATGAACGGCATGGCCGCCTCGCGCCGCATGTTTGGCATTTTGGATACGCCCGAGCCCGAGCGCGGCGATGTTGAGCTTGACGGTCGCGGCGATATCGAGCTCGCGGGCGTGAGCTATGCATACGGCGACCGCACGGTGCTGGACAGCGCCAGCGCGACCATTGCGCACGGCTCGCTCGTGGCACTCGTAGGCGAAAGCGGCGGCGGCAAGTCCACGATCGCGGGGATTATCGCGGGCCGCAAGGGTGCCTACCGTGGCAGCGTTCGCATCGGCGGCGTCGAGCTGCGCGACGCCACGGCCGCCTCACTCATGCGCGCCGTCACCCTGGTGCCCACCAACGGTTACCTGTTTGCCGGCACCCTGCGCGACAACCTGCTGCTCGCCCAGCCCAGCGCCACCGATACCGAGCTCATGGACGCACTCGACCGCACGCGCGTGGCGGCCTTTGTGCAGGCCAACGGCGGGCTCGACATGATGATTAACGAGGGCGGCACCAACCTTTCGGGCGGCCAGCGCCAGCGCGTGTGCATGGCCCGCGCCCTGCTGCACGACTCGCCGATCTATGTCTTTGACGAGGCGACGAGCAATGTGGACGCCGCAAGCGAAGCCGCAATCGGCGAGGTCATTGCATCGCTCGCCGGCGGGCACACCGTAATCGTGGTGGCACACCGCCTGTCGACGATCGTAGGCGCCGATCAGATCCTGGTGCTGGAGCGTGGCCGTATTGCCGAGCACGGGACTCACGGCGAGCTCTTGGCCACCGCGGGCGCCTATGCGCGCATGTGGAACAGCCAGGAGCAGCTCTCGGCATATGCGTATGCGGAGGGTGATGCCGAGGATGTCGGCGCGGTTGAGGCTGTTGACGGCAGCGCCGCCTGTACCGATGGCCTCAACGGTGCTAGCTCGTCTTCCGCTGCCGCGGCGCTTGACTCCGGCCGCGTCCGTCGCTCGGCGCCGTCCATCATGTGGCGCATGATGGGGCTCGTCCGACCGCTTGCCGGCTGGCTTGTGCTAGCCGTCGCGCTGGGCAGCATTGGCATGCTCACCGCCGCGTTCGTACCGGCCTTTGGCGCCCTTGGTCTTATGGCCGCGCTGGGCTACAACGCCTTGGGGCTCGGTCTTGTCGCGGCATGCGCGGCCTGCGCCGCCTGCGGCATCGCACGCGGGCCGCTCCATTACGGAGAGCAGCTCTGCAACCATTACATCGCGTTCCGCCTACTCGCACACATTCGCAACCTGGTGTTTGGCGCCCTGCGCCAGCTCGCCCCCGCCAAGCTCGAGGGCCGCGGCAAGGGCGAGCTCGTGAGCCTGGTCACCTCGGATATCGAGCTGCTCGAGGTCTTCTACGCGCACACCATCTCGCCCATTGCAATCGCTCTGGTCTGCACCGTTGTGTTTGAGGGCTTTTTGCTGGCTGTGAGCCCCGAGCTCGCGGGCATCGCGCTCGTGGCCTACGCGGTCCTGGGCGTGCTACTGCCCCTGACCTCGGCCAAGGCATGCGGCACCACCGGCCGCCAGAGCCGCGAGGGCGCCGGTAAGCTGGGCGCCTTTGTGCTCGACAGTCTACGCGGCGCGTCCGAGACTATCCAGTTTGCCGGTGGCGCCGATCGCAGCCGTGCCCTGAGCAAGCTGACCGAGCAAGTCGGCGACGTGGACGCGCGCCTCAAGCGCCGCCAGGCGGCCAGCGAGGCCGTAGCCGATGCGCTTATTCTTGCGGCCAATCTGGTGATGCTCGGGCGAGCGCTGCAGCTGGTGGCTGCGGGAACGATCGATTTTGCCGCAGCGTTTGTCGCCGTCTTTACCTTTGTGTCGTCGTTTGGCTCGGTGATGGCCGTGAGCCGCCTGGGCGCCTCACTGCAGGAGACGCTCGCCTCGGGCGCACGCGTGCTCGATTTGCTCGACGAGCACCCCCAGTGCGCCGAGGTCGCCGATGGGCAGGACGTTGAGTTTGCCGGCGCCGCAGCCGAGCATGTGAGCTTTAGCTATGCGGGCGGCGTGGACGCGGGCGGTGCGGGCGCCACGGAGCAGGTCGCGAACGACACCGCGGCGAGTCTCATCCTCGACGACGTGACCTGCACCTTTGCGCCCGGTACCATGACCTGCATCATGGGGCGCTCGGGCTCGGGCAAGTCGACGCTGCTTAAGCTGCTCATGCGCTTTTGGGACCCCGCAGCCGGCACCATCACGGTGAGCGGTGTCGATGCCCGCCACATCAACACGGCGAGCCTGCGCAGCCACGAGGCCTATATGACCCAGGACACACATCTGTTCTGCGGCACCGTACGCGAGAATCTGCTGGTCGCGCGCGCCAACGCCACCAATGCCGAGCTGCTCGACGCTTGCCGCTCCGCTTCGCTTACCGCCCTCATCGACCGCCTGCCGCAGGGTCTCGACACGCCCGTTGCCGAGCTGGGCGACTCGCTCTCGGGCGGCGAGCGCCAACGCATCGGCCTTGCGCGCATCTTCCTCAACGACGCGCCTTTCATCTTGCTCGACGAGCCCACCAGCGCACTCGACGCCCTCAACGAGGCGTCCGTAATGCAGGCGATCGACGAGTTCAAGCGCCGCGGCAAGACCATTGTGCTCGTAAGCCACCGTGCCAGCACCTGCTCGTTTGCCGATTTCTCGCTTTCGGTCGAGCGCGGGAGGCTGAGCTAATGGCGCGCCCGGTCGACACACCGGAGCTGGCACGCAAACGCGAGCGCGAGGCCCAGATGGTGTCGCAGATGATTGCGCTGTGGTGTCGTGGGCATCATGGAGGCGGGCATGCGATCGAGCAGGCTGGCGACGATGAGCCCGTGCGCGTGAAGCTCGGCCTTCGGACCATTACGCTCTGCCCCGAATGCGCCGAGCTGCAGAAATACGCCGTCGCGCGCATTGAGCACTGCCCCCACATGGGTACCAAGACATTTTGCTCGGCCTGTCCTTCGCATTGTTACCGGCCTGCCATGCGCGAGAAGATCCGCGAGGTCATGCGCTGGTCGGGACCGCGTATGATCCGCTATCGCCCCATCACCGCCGTGCGGCACGCGATGGTAACGGTGCAGGCCAAATGCGCAGCGACACGAAGCAAGTAGTCGCCGGCGCCGGCACGCGCCGCGCAGCCTTTCCACTCGATTTCGGCACCCGGCGCGCACGACGCGGCGAGGCAGCGCCATTACAATGGAGCAGATTCGCCAAATGCAAAGGAGTCGCCATGCCCGCGTGCCCGCTGGTCGATTGCCACACCCATACCTCGTTTTCGGACGGTCATGCCACGTTCGAGGATAACGTCCGCGCTGCCGCGGCCGCCGGCTGTCGCGTCATGGTCTCGACCGACCACCTCACCCTGCCCGCCAGCATGGACGCCAACTGCGAGGTACAGGTTGTCGAGGGCGACTTGCCGACACATCGCCTGGCCTTTGAGGACGCCTGCAAACTCGCCGCGCAGATCGCGCCAGGGCTCGAGTTTATCTATGGATTTGAATGCGATTGGTACGAAGGCTGCGAGCCTTTAGTTGAGCGCTGGTCCGCGGGCGCCGTGGTGCGCCTGGGCAGCGTGCATTGGATTGGTAACCCGGGCGATATCATGGCCGGCGCTGCGGGCACGGCGGGAACGGAGGGCGTCGCTCGCCCCGATACGCCCGATTCGCCCTGCGGTTGGATCGACGACGATACCGATCTGCATGTTTGGGAAAACCTGGGCGTGCGCGGCGTATGGGAGCGCTATGTCGACGACTGGTGCCGCGCCTGCGAGAGCTCGCTCAACTTTGACGTGATGGCCCACCCCGACCTGGTCATGCGCTTTTCGAAGGAAGGTTTTGCGCCCGACTTTGACCCCATGCCACTCTGGGAGCAGATGGCCGAGTGCGCTCACGACACGGGCCGGCGCGTTGAGGTCTCGACGGCAGCGCCGCGCAAGAGCCTGGACGACTACTATCCCGCGACCGGCCTCTTGCGCTGCTTCGCCCACGCCGAGGTACCCATTACCTTTGGCTCGGATGCGCACCGCGCCTGCGATATTTGCTGGAACATCCGCGAGGCCCAGGCCCACGCCTACGACTGCGGCTACCGAACCTTCGACATTCCCCGCTCCACCGGCGAATGGGAGCCCACACCCCTCGCCTAAGACTAGTCGTTAGGGATGTTCTTTAACGACTAGTGGCGGCGGGCGTTGAGTTCGCCGGCCAGCTCGTCGAGGGTGATGCCGTAACGCTCGAGTGTCACGAGCAGGTGGTAGATCAGGTCGCCAGCCTCGTAGCGAATGTGATCGTGGTCGTTATCCTTGCAGGCCATGATCACCTCGCTTGCCTCCTCGGCAAGCTTCTTGAGCAGCTCGTCCTCGACGTCGGTCAGCAGACGCGCGGTATAACTCTCCTGCGGCGATGCATCGCGACGGTCGTGAATCACCTCGGCCAGTCCCGTCAGCGTCTCGCCGATGTTTCCCGGCTGCACGTTAGCTGTTCTGACTCCCATGGTTATTTCCTCTCGTTACTGCAGCGTAAAGTAATTACCGGCCTCATCGAACCGAGGCTTTGCACCCTTTTTCTCAAAGAACTCGACGATGACGGCATGGGCCTCATCGAGCCTTTCCTTCTCGGCCTCGAGCCAAAGCGACTGCGCCCCGCAGGCATCGGTCAGGTGCACGCGGCACGGCACGCCCGCGCGGAGAAGCTCGGCGTTGCAGTCAGCGACTTCGAACGGCGTCACGACCTTCATCGTGTTTCCCCCTTTATGTGCTTAAAGAAGCAGGTACGGTTGCCGGTATGGCAGGCCGGACCCGGCGAGTCCACCTTGACCAGCAGCGTATCGCTATCGCAGTCGGCCCAGAGCTCCTTGACCGCCTGCATGTTGCCGCTCGTCGCGCCCTTGTTCCAGAGCTCCTGGCGGCTGCGGCTCCAAAACCACGTGGTGCCGGTCTTGAGCGTCAGCCCCACCGACTCCTCGTTCATCCAGGCAACCATAAGCACCTCGCCGGTGTCATGCTGCTGAACCACGCAAGGAATCAGCCCGCGGGCGTCGTATTTAAGCTCGGTAGCATTTATTACCTCAGTCATCATTTCTCCCAAGTAACAAACGAAATCCCACAGGTCGGCGAGGGTTGTCCAGGTGCCGCAGGTTGCCGCGAAAGAGGAGCGACGCGTACTTTGGTACGCGAGCGACGGTTTGAGCGGCAAGATGCGGTGCCTGGGCAAGCCGCAGCACTAGAAGTCCAGCCTCACAGGGATGCCTTGGCTGGCCATATACTCCTTCACCTGGCGAATGCTGAAGGTTCCAAAGTGAAAGACGCTCGCCGCCAGCACGGCGTCGGCCTCGCCCTCGATCACACCCTCGGCAAAATGCTCGAGCGTGCCCACGCCACCGCTCGCAATGACGGGGATTGGCACCGCGCGAGCCACGGCGCGAGTGAGCGCCAGGTCAAAGCCGGCCTTGGTGCCGTCGCGGTCCATGCTGGTCAGTAAGATCTCGCCGGCACCGCGACGAGCCGCCTCCTCGGCCCACGCCACCGCGTCGATACCCGTAGCGTTGCGGCCTCCCGCGGTAAAGACCTCCCACTTGTCTGCACCGGATGCGCCGGGCAAACCGACACGCTTGGCATCGATTGCCACGACCACGGCCTGGCTGCCAAACGCCGCGGCAGCCTGGCTAATCAGCGACGGGTCGCGCACGGCCGCCGAGTTGAGCGACACCTTGTCGGCACCGGCGGCAACCATGGCGCGCATGCCCGCCAAGTCGCGAAAGCCGCCGCCCACGGTATAGGGAATGGCCAGCTCCTCGGCCGCGTGCGCTGCCATCTCGATAGTCGTCGCGCGGTTGTCGCTCGTGGCGGTAATGTCCAGGAAGACGACCTCGTCCGCACCCTCGCGGTCGTAGGCACGTGCCAGCTCCACCGGGTCGCCCGCATCGCGCAGGCTCACAAAGTTGACGCCCTTGACCACACGGCCGTCCTTGACGTCTAGGCAGGGAATCACGCGCTTGGTAAGCATGGGCTACTCCTCCCCTCAGGCAGCGGCCAGCGCCTGCACCAGCGTAAAGTTGCCCTCGTAGAGCGCACGGCCGGTAATGGCGCCTTCAATCGCGCCCTCGCCCACCGCGGCCAGCGCGCGGATGTCGTCTAGCGTCGAGATGCCGCCCGAAGCCACGACGGGAAATCCCGCGACCTCGGCCACATGGCGATACGCCGCCACATCGATGCCCGTCTGCATGCCATCGCGCGCGATGTCGGTATACACCAGATGCTTAAAGCCCAGCTCGGTAAGCTGCGCCACGGCATCGTCGAGCGCCACGCCCGCGCCGTCGCGCCAGCCATTCACCTTAACCTGGCCGTCGCGCGCGGCAATATCGGCGACCAGCAGCTCGCCAAAGCCTTGGGCCGCCACCTCGGCAAAACCCGGCTCGGTCACCAGCACGGTGCCCAGCGCAATACGACGAGCACCATAGCCGGCCAGCTCGTCGATGCGTGCGAGCGAGCGAACGCCGCCGCCCACGTCCACGGACAGACCGTCGACGCCGCAGATGGCCTTAATCGCCGCCGAGTTGGCAGCGCACTTGTCCTCGTCCTCGCCAAAGGCAGCGGACAGGTCAACGACGTGCACCCAGCTCGCGCCCTGCTCGGCAAACGAGCGGGCGACGGCCACGGGGTCGTCGGAATATACCTTGCAGCGGCTGCGGTCGCCGCGCTCCAGGCGCACAACCTTGCCGCCGATCAGATCGATTGCGGGAAACAGGATCATCGGCCAACCTCCTCGACGATGTTGACGAAGTTCTTAAGGATGCGCTGACCCAGCGCGGAGGATTTCTCGGGATGGAACTGGCAGCCCCACACGTTGCCATGGCGCACGATGCACGGGAAGCTCCGCGTGTAGTGCGTGCGCGCCAGCACATTGGCGGCATCGGCGTCGTCTGCCACCGCGTAGCTGTGGGTGAAGTACATGTTGGCACCCTCGGCAAAACCGGCAAGCAGCGGATCGGCCGCACCGGCAGGCGTCATGTGCACCTGGTCCCAGCCCACGTGCGGCACCTTCAGGCGGCTCGACTCCAAGCGCGTGCACGAACCGCGCATAATGCCCAGGCCATCGACCCAGGGACCACCAGCCTGCTCGGAGGCGCTGTCGTCCGCGACCACGCCCTCGTCCGCAGGCACGCCCTCGTTGCCGCGCTCAAAAAATAGCTGAAGACCCAGGCAGATGCCGAGCAGCGGAGTTCCGGCGGCAACGGCGTCGAGCACCGCGTCCGCCTCGCCACTCTGGCGCATAAAGGCAATCGCGTCATAGAACGCGCCTACGCCCGGGATAACCAGGCCGTCGGCACCGCGGATCTGCTCCGGGTCGTCCGACGTACAGGCGGCAGCACCGGCACGCGCAAGCCCGCGCACAACGCTCGACAGATTGCCCTTGTGGTAGTCGACCACCACGATCTTCGGTTCGCCCACGCGACCCTCCCTTTTTCCCATTCAAAACCTGCCAAAAAGGGACAGGTTTATTTTGGTCGGTAAAACGTTTACCCACCGCATGAGACAGCATTTCCGCAGATAAAACCTGCCAAAATAAACCTGTCCCTTTTTGGCAGGTTACAGCGAGCCCTTGGTGCTGGGAATACCTTGCACGCGGGGATCGAGCTCGCAGGCGTGGCGCATCGTGCGGCCCACGGCCTTAAAGGCGGCCTCGATAATGTGATGCGAGTTGCCACCCGCCAGCTCGCGCACGTGCAGCGTGAGCTTGGCATCGCGCGCAAAGGCGTAGAAGAACTCGACGGCCAGCTCGGTATCAAAGCTGCCCACGCGCTCGGTCGGCACGGGCAGCTCGCAATAGGCCTGCCCGCGGCCCGAAATGTCCACGGCGGCCATCACGAGCGTCTCGTCCATGGCGATCGCCGCGTCGGCAAAGCGCGCAATGCCCGCTTTATCGCCCAGCGCCCGGCAAAACGCCTCGCCCAGCACGATGCCTGTGTCCTCAACGGTATGGTGCGCGTCGACCTCAACGTCGCCCGCCGCATGCACCGTCAAATCGAACAGGCCATGGCGACCAAAGGCGTTGAGCATATGGTCGAAAAACGGTACGCCGGTCGAGATATCGCACACGCCGCTCCCGTCCAGGTCGAGCTTGACGACAATGTCGGTCTCACCCGTCTTGCGGGTCACCTCGGCATAACGGCCCATCTACATCCCCTCCTTCACCAGCGCGGCAAACGCAGCCAGCACCTCATCGTTTTCCTGCGGCGTACCCACAGTGATGCGCAGACAGTCCGCAAGCCCCGGCGCGTAGCTAAAGTCGCGCACCAAAATTGAATACTCGTCGCGCAGACGCTCGCGCACACGCGTGGCATGCGGCGTGCGCACGAGCACAAAGTTCGCCGCGCTCGGCCATGCCTCCACGGGCAGGCCCTCGGCAGCCATCGCTTGCAGGGCGCACAGCTCGCGCTCGCGCTCGGATGCGATCTGCGCCACAACGGGCGCGTACGCATCGCGGGCACGCACGCAGGCAAGTGCGGCGGCCTGGCTCAGCACATTGACCGAATAGATCTGGCGAATCGCCGCGAACACGTCGATGACCTCGGGAGCCGCGATCACATAACCCAGACGCGTGCCGGCGGCGCCAAACGCCTTGGACAGCGTATGCAAAATCACCAGGTTGGGATGCTCGGCGATAAGGCCTTGCGCCGTGGTGGCCGCGCCAAACGAATCGTCGGCAAACTCAACATAGGCCTCGTCGACCATGACCATGCCGGGGCACGCATCGCACAGGGCCGCGACAAAGTCGAGCGGCGCCACGTCGCCCGTGGGATTGTTGGGCGAGGTCACGATTGCCAGGTTGCACTCGGGCGCCGCGGCAAGCACGGCTGTCTGGTCGAGCTCAAAGCTCGCCGGATCACGCCACACGTCGCGCACCTCGGTCTGGCAGAGCGACGCAAAGAACGCGTACTCGCTAAAGCACGGCGGGCAGTTGAGCAGGGTCCGCCCCTCGCCGCCAAACGCCAGCAGGTAGTTATAAAGCAGCTCGTCGCCGCCGTTACCCACGCAGACATTCTCGCGCGCCACACCATGCCAGGCAGCAAGCTCGTCGCGCAGGTCGTTGGACATGGGATCGGGATAGCGGTTGAGCGGTGTGGCAGCCAGAGCCGCATCGACCGCCTCGCGCACGCCGGTCGGCACGGGATAGGTGTTCTCGTTGGCCGAAAGGTTGATGCGCGTAGGCGTAAAGTTGGGATCGTAGGGCTCAATACCGGCCAAGTAAGGCTGGACGAGCTCCTTCATGCGGGGCGTCAGCTCGGCCATATTAGGCCTCCCCGCCGGTCGCACCGGCGCCATCCGCGCCTGCAGCCGCCAGGTCCACGCCCTCGGCAACCGTCGCCACGGCGTCTCCCGGCCAGGCGACCTTGGTCAGGTCGGCCGCGGCCAGCGACTCGGCACTCACGGCATCCTCGCCCTGCTCCAGCACGCGGCGACGCAGTGCGGCCGAAAGCGCGTGCGCCCACAGGCCCTCGGCCTCGGCCAGACGCTGCGTAGCGGGAGCGTCGGAGAGCAGACCTTCGGGCGTATAGCAGATAACGCTCGAGCGCTTAACGAACTCTTCGACCGAAAGCGGGTTGGAGAACATGGCCGTACCGCCGGTCGGCAGCGTGTGGTTGGGGCCGGCAACGTAATCGCCGAGCGGCTCGGAGCTCCAAGCGCCCACAAAAATAGCGCCGGCGTTGCGAATGCCGCCGAGCAGGCCCATCGCATCCTTGCAGTGCAGCTCAAGGTGCTCGGGCGCCACGGTGTTCACGGCCTCGACGGCGGCAGCCATGTCGGCAGCCACCACAATGGTGCCCTCGTTGTCGAGCGAGGCGCGCGTGATCTCGGCACGCGGCGACTGTGCCACCAGAATGTCGATACCCGCCTCGACCTCGCGCGCAAACTGCTCGTCGCAGGTCACCAGATAGCAGGCTGCCAGCGGATCATGCTCGGCCTGGGCCATCAGGTCGGCCGCAACCACCATGGGCTTGGCCGTGGCGTCGGCCAGCACGCAGACCTCGGAGGGACCGGCGACCATATCGATACCCACGTCGCCCGAGACAATCTGCTTGGCCGCGGCGACAAAGGCGTTGCCCGGGCCGGTGATTTTGTCGACGCGCGGAATGGTCTCGGTACCGTACGCCAGCGCGGCCACGGCCTGGGCGCCGCCCACCATATAGATCTCGTCCACGCCGCCGAGCTTGGCCGCGGCAAGCGTGTAGGGGCTGATCAGGCCGTCTTTTTGCGGCGGGGTCACCATGACCACGCGCTTGACGCCGGCGACCTTGGCGGGAATGGCATTCATAAGCACCGTGGAGGGATACTGCGCGCGACCGCCCGGCACGTAGATGCCGGCCGCCGCGAGCGAGGTCACCTTGACGCCGAGCATCGTGCCGTCCGCACGCGTGGTAAACCAGCTCTGCTCGACCTCGCGCTGGTGGAACTCGCGAATCTGGCGCGCAGCCTTCTCGAGCGCGGCGACAAAGGCCGGATCGAGGCCCTCGAGCGCGGCATCGATCTGCTCCTGCGGCAGACGGAAATTCTGCAGCTCAACGCCATCAAAACGCTGACAGTAGTCGCGCACCGCGGCATCGCCGTTGGCACGCACGCTGGCCACAATATCGCGGGCGGCGTCGACGATGTTTTGCGGCAGCACGCCCTTACGGTTGAGCTGGTTGGTAACGAGGCGCTCACCGGGAGCAAGCTTGATAGTCTTCATATCGGTATCCCCTATCGGTCGAGGTTGCATTCGAAAAACGAGAGGCCGGGCGGCGGCGCCAATCGACCCGCAGCCCGTACGTTGGGGCGCCCGTGCGTGCTCGCGCTATTGCGCCGAGCCCGCGACGGGCTCAAAATGCTTGTCCTTCACGGCAGCCGCCAGGCGATCGGCCAGATTGCGCACGCGCGGATCCAGGCGTGCGGCGCCTGGGTTGACGAAGAAGCGGGCCGTGCAGTCCATGATGCGGCCGGTGATGACCAAGTCGTTGTCGCGCAGCGTGGCACCCGTGGCGGTAATATCCACAATGCGATCGGTCATGCCGACAATGGGCCCCAGCTCGATGTTGCCGTGCAGCGAAACGATGTCGGCGTTTACGCCGCGCTCGGCATACCAGGCGCTCGCGATGCGCGGGTACTTGGTGGCCACGCGAAGCGAGCCGCGGCGGGCATAGTTGCGCTCAGCCTGGCCGGCGCGCCATGCGGGCTCTGCCTCGATAAAGGTGCACAGACCGTATCCCAAGTCGACCAGTTGCAGCAGGTTGAGATCGGCCTCGATGAGCGAGTCCCAACCGCAGATGCCGCAATCGGCACCACCGCAGCCCACAAAGGCGGGCGCGTCGCTGGGGCGCACGATAACAAACTCGATATCTCCGACCGCGCCCTCGCCGGCACGCGTGTCGCGGCCGCGCACGATGAGGTGACGACCGGGGTCGCGCAGCTCAGAGACGTCCAAGCCCGCAGCCTCGAGCACGTCGAGCGTATCGGCCTTGAGCGAGCCCTTGGGCACGGCGATACGCAGCGGACCCTCGGCGCCACGGCCCGCGGCGTGATCGCCATCGGAAGCAGCGTCCTCGGCAGAGGTGCGCGCGGCCTCCAGACGCTCGAGCGAAAAGGCAAAGCCCGCCGCCGGTACCTCAATGCCGTCGCCAAACGCGCCGGTAAAGATGGAGTCGTAGCGTCCACCCGAGCCGACCGGATCGGGCAGGCCACCGGCATAGGCCTTAAAGACCAGGCCCGTGTAGTAATCAAACGAGTTCATAATGGAGAAGTCGAACGACAGCACCTGAGCATCCTCGGGAGCCAGGCCCTCGACCAGAGCGCGCAGCTCGCGCGTAAGCGGCGCAACGATACCGGCCGCCGCCAGCAGCGCGTCCACGCGGTCGAGCACTTCGGGGCCACCGTGCAGGCGCGGCAGCTCGCTAATGGCGGCCTTGACGGCCTCGGACTCGGCACTTGCCGCCACACGGGCATCGAGGCCCACAAAGTCGTTGGCGTGCACGCAGCGCAGCGCCTCGGCAGCCAGCTCGCGATCCTCACAGGCCGCGAGCAATTCCTTAAACGGACGCACGCTACCTGCAATAATGCGCGCATCGGGAAGTGCCAGCTCGCGCACGGCCTCCGCCACCAGCGAAACGATCTCAACATCGCCCGCGGTGTCGCCCGCACCGATGAGCTCAAAACCCAGTTGCGTAAACTGACGCGAGCCGCCAGCATTGCGCTGGCACTCGCGAACCACCGGCGCCTCGTAGCGCAGGCGCAGCGGCAGATCGGCCGCACGCATGCGAGTCGAAACCAGGCGCACGATCGGCAGCGTGTTGTCGGGACGGACCACCAGCAGGCGACCGTCGTCGTCAAAGAGCTTAAACGGCGTGTCCGCAATGCGGCCGCCCTCCTCGAGCGAGCCCTTGTCCTCGAGCAGCGGCGTCTCGACCGGCAGGTAATGATGCTCCCTAAAGCAGCCTTTCACCGTCAGCGCAATCTCCTCGCGCGCCTGAGCCTCCTCGGGCAATATGTCCCGGAATCCCCACGGTGTGGCCGTCATCTGGTGAGCCTCCTCATGCTGTGTTTCATATAGAACAGAAGACCGGCATAGCTCCGCCGGTCTTCTGGGTACTTTAGCATACTAGAGTGCTTGCGGGGAAAATCGTCTTTCTCGGCTCACAGCGTATTCATTTGGAAACATAGGAGCGGATTGCCGCAACCCAACCCCACTTAGGCGCCAATCGCACGACGATACTCTGCCATTACCTGCGCATCGGCAGCCGCGGGGTCGGCAAAATAGCGCCCGTCATAGGTCTCGGCCGAAACAACTCCGCGATAGCCGCGCGCCACCAGCCTATCCAGGTCGGCGTGCATATCGCGGTCGCCGTCACCCCAGGCAAGATGCGTCGTGCCATCTGCCGCAACATCGACAAAATGCACGTGGGCGACATCATCGCCAAGCAGATCGAAATAATCGTCGATGGTATCCCCCGCCACCGCCATGGCGCCCATATCCAGACATGCCTTAAGTGCCGGATGATCAACTGCCTCGATCATGCGCTTCGTGTCGGCCGCCGAGTTCACGATCATCGACTCAACTGGCTGCAGGGCCTCGAGCACCAGTCGCACGCCACGTTCTCCCGCATGCTCGGCAATCGCACGCAGCATCGAGGCACTGCGACCCCACGCGTCCTCGATCGGCTCGTTCAAAAATGCCCAGCCGCTCGAGACCATGACTTGCTCGGCTCCAAGTTCCGCCGCGATATCCACAACGTTCTTAAAGTACGCGAGCGTGCGGGTACGCGCCTCATTCCCGCGCGCCGCGATATTCCACGGCTTGGGGTTGTTCTGTTCGGGACAAAGCCCCACAATCCGAACCCCATACCGCTGTGACAGCTCCCGCACCTGCTCGATCGAATCGTATCCATGGCAATCGACATACAGATGCATCGCCCCGGTCCAAAGCTCGCAACACGTGTAGCCCGAGGCCGCTGCCGAGGAAAAGAATTCCTCAAGGTCAAAATAACGATGGCTGATATTCATGACGGCAAGCTGCGGATACTCCATCTTGTCCACCTTTCGGCAAAAGGGCGCCGCAGCACAATGTGCGCGACGCCCCCTCTTATATTGTTTTAATTATGACGGATACCCTACTGGACACCAAGCACTCCAAAGAACGCGCCGGCGATACTCACGAGTAGGATCACGAGCATGATGAGCAGCGGATTCATCTTCTTCTTGAGCATGAGATAGACAATTCCAAACAGCCCCATCGTGACAAAGCCCGGGAAGATTCCGTTGAGCAGCTCGGCGAGCGTCTGAGCGCCATCGCCCGCGCCGACCATGAGCGGAATGTCCACGGTGACCATCTCCATGGTCATAGCGCCGATCACCATGGCGCCCATGATAGAGGCCATCTTGACGATCGTGTCCATAATGCCCGATTCCTGGACCTTGCTGATCATGTCCGAGCCAAAGCGATATCCCACAAACGTCAGCAGGTAACGGATGATGTAGTGGGGGACGTTGAACACGAGCAGGAACAAAATCGGGCCAAGAATAGAGCCCTGCAGCGCCAGCGACGTGCCGACACCCGTTGCCAAAATTCGCAGCGTACCCCAGTAGAAGGCATCGCCCACGCCGGACAGCGGTCCCATCAAAGCAAGCTTGACATTAGAGATCGCGCTCGTGTCAAAGTTATCTTCGGTGGCGTTGACTTCTTCCATTGCGGCAGCAATGGACATGGGGAGCGTCGAGATATACGGCGTGACGTTATAGAGCTCCATATGGCGCTTGAGTGCGGCCTTAAAGTCCGCATCCTGCGGATACAGCTTGCGAAGGATCGGCATAAGGGCCCACATAAAGCCGATATGGCCCATACGCTCGTAGTTCCAGGAATGCTCATAGGGAATCGAGCGCCAGAACAGCTTCTTAAGGTCTGCGCGGGAAATCAGCCCGTCGTAAGAAGACTCAAACTTAAAACTCATCGAACCCACTCCCAATCGCAGGATCCTCGGTTGCCACTGCGGGCTGCTCCGCCTTTTTCTTGTCACCCAAAACCGTCATCGCGACGACGATAATCGCGGCAAAGATCGCCACGCCCGTCGTGCTAATGCCAAAGTAGGCGACGAGGAAGAAGCCAGCGAAGAAGAACGGAGCCACTGTTTTGTTCATAATCATCTGCGCCAGCATCGCAAAGCCGAGTGCGGGCAAGAAGGCGGCGGCGACATCCATGCCGGTCTGAACGAAATCGGGGATGATGTTGAGCAGGCTGGCAACAGCATCGGCGCCAAAGAAGAATGCCAGGGGAATGATCACCAGGCCGCACCAGCTCTGCGCGTAACCGGCGATGAGCATGTTGCGCGTGATGGCCTTGGTGTCTCCGTCCTCGACGTTTTTGTCGATACGGTGCACCAGCAGCAGCATGACCGGCTGGCCCAGGGCCGTATCGAGCGCCAGGACGATCGTTGCGATGGGAATGCCCAGGGTCAGGGCCGCCGAAGCGTCCGCGCCGGCCTGCATGGCAAGAGATACGCCCAGGATAGTGCCGGAAATCGTATCGGGCGGGTTATAGGCGCCGACCGAGATGGCGCCGACCATGGCAAGCTCCATCGTGGCGCCCATAATGGTGCCGGTCACCATGTCGCCCATGACAAGGCCAACCAGAGGTCCGAGCACGATCGGGCGCTGGAGGTAGCTCGTGCCCGTCAGCCACTCGGAATAACCCAAAAGGGCAATAAGGAAAATCAGGATTGTCTTGATAACCATGATGGCCCCTAACCGATGACCTTCGCGGCGTCAGTCTTCGCATCTGCCGGAATCATCTGAATGAACAGCTCGTAGCCCTCGCCGAGCAGCTCTTTGACGTATGCCTCGTTTTCGGGCGTGAGAAATACGCTGGTCGAGACCTGGCGGGCATCCTCGCTAAAGGCAACATTGCCGAGGTTGATCTTCTTGACGCCCATCGCCTTGGCGACGGCACCGGCCTGCTGGATCGTCTCGCAAACCACGAAGAGCTTGTACTTATCGGTCACACCGCTCTGGAGCGCCTTGACGGCATCCTCGGTGTTTTTGACGACGACCTTGCAGCCCTCCGGCTTTGCAAGGGACAGGGCCTGCAGACGAAGCTTGTCATTGAGGACCGTGTCGCTCACCAACAGGATGCAGTCGGCACCCAGAGCCGAGGTCCAGCTAACGGCAACCTGGCCGTGCAGCAGTCGATAATCTACACGAATCATCTGAATCATGATGTGCTCCTAACGATTAAAACTCATCGAGTTCGGCCTGCCCCAGCAGGTCGTTGACGTACTTGACCTTAGTGTCGTCCGCCTCCACGATTTGACGAATGGCCTCGTCGATCGGAGTGGAATCGGGTACGAACAGCAGCTGAATAAGGAGCGGCAGGTTCATATTGGTCACCAGGTGCGTGTTGGGGCGCGTCTGGACGATCTTGGTGAACTCGTTGTTGACACTGCCGCCAAAGAGGTCGGTGCAAACGACGACCTCATCGTCCGCGGCAAAGTCGTCCAGAATCGCCGCAGCCTCCTTGACCAGGTCCTCGTTTCCGTCGACATACATAGACAGCGCATGGACGTTTTCGCGCTCGCCGGAAAGCAGGCCGATGCTCTCGACGATTCCAGACGCGAAATGAGCATGGGACGCCACGATAAACTGCCTCATTCGATTCCCCTTTCTTGCGAATTTCGGCATAAAAATGCCCGGACGCATGCGCCCGGGCAGGGTGCTTCTTGATCAGTAGCTAATTTGTCGCCGATTAGTAATCGAACTGGTGATAGTAGCGACGGTAGTTGAGGTTGTGCTTGGTGACCGTCTCGTAGTAAGCGGCAAGGCGATCGGTGATCAGCGAGGAGAGGATCCACGGAGACACGATGACGCGGAACTCGTCGTCAAGGCCGGGGATCGCGAACTCGGCGGTGTCGA
>ENA-OWPB01000117-OWPB01000117.1-human-gut-metagenome-genome-assembly--contig:-NODE-117-length-101010-cov-5.528988_pt1 | contig 101010 bp, 83 predicted proteins | sample MGYA00248260_ERZ651838 | MGnify/ENA primary metagenome ERZ651838 (study PRJEB26924, sample SAMEA4378304) | human gut metagenome | biome: human gut; feature: human-associated habitat; material: faeces... | reverse complement strand
CAAGTGCAAATGTTGAGCGTGTAAAACAGGAACTTTCCGAGTATGAACTGATTCCAGAAGACTGGGGCGGAAGTACGATCTTTGTTCCGGTATCTGCCCATACACACGAAGGTATCGACACACTGCTTGAGATGATCCTTCTGACTGCTGAAGTTTCTGAACTGAAAGCAAACCCGAACCGTGCAGCAAGAGGTCTGATCATCGAGGCTGAGCTGGATAAAGGAAAAGGTCCGGTAGCAACGGTTCTGGTTCAGAAGGGTACGCTGCATGTCGGTGATCCGGTAGCATGCGGTTCCAGCTATGGCAAAGTCCGTGCGATGATGGATGACAAGGGAAGAAGAGTAAAAGAGGCAGGTCCTTCTACTCCGGTAGAGATCCTTGGTCTTTCCGATGTACCAAACGCAGGTGAGATCTTTGTTGCATGCGAAAATGACAAGGAAGCAAGAAACTTTGCAGAAACCTTCGTAAGTGAAGGAAGAGAACGACTGCTCGAAGAGACAAAGGCAAGAATGTCTCTGGATGACCTGTTCTCACAGATCCAGGCAGGTGACCTCAAAGAACTGAACATCATTGTAAAGGCAGATGTACAGGGTTCTGTAGAAGCCGTAAAACAGAGTCTTCTGAAACTTTCCAACGATGAAGTCGTTGTCAAGATCATCCACGGCGGTGTCGGTGCGATCAACGAATCCGATGTCAGCCTGGCAAGTGCATCCAATGCGATCATCATCGGATTTAACGTTCGTCCGGATGCAACTGCAAAGGCAACTGCAGAGCGTGAAGGTGTGGACGTAAGACTGTACCGTGTCATCTACGATGCGATTGCAGATGTAGAAGCAGCTATGAAGGGCATGCTGGATCCGATCTTCGAAGAAAAAGTCATCGGACACGCAGAAGTACGTCAGCTGTTCAAAGCTTCCGGTGTCGGAACCATCGCCGGTTCTTATGTGCTGGACGGTACGTTCCAGAGAGGCTGCTCTGTCCGTATTACCCGTGAAGGAACACAGATCTTTGAAGGACCGCTGGCATCCCTGAAACGATTCAAAGATGATGTAAAAGAAGTAAGAGCCGGATACGAATGTGGTCTTGTATTTGAGAAATTCAATGATGTCCACGAACTGGATCAGGTAGAAGCATATATTATGGTAGAAGTACCAAGATAGGAAAGCAGGTTTTGTCAATATGAGAAAGCATAGTATTAAAAACACCCGCATCAATGGTGAAGTACAGCGTGAACTGGCAAATATCATCCGCGGGGAGATCAAAGATCCGAGAATCCATCCGATGACATCAGTCGTTGCGGTGGAAGTTGCACCGGATCTGAAGACCTGCAAAGCATGGATCAGCGTGCTGGGCAATGAACAGGCCCAGCAGGATACCATTGCAGGTCTGAAAAGTGCAGAAGGATTTATCAGACGAAAACTGGCACATACGATCAATCTCCGTAATACGCCGGAAATCCGTTTTGTGCTGGATCAGTCCATTGAATATGGTGTCAGCATGTCAAAACTGATCGATGATGTAAACAGTCATTCTGAAAAGAGAGAGGATGAGCATGAAGATTAAACTTTCTGAAATTTTACAGGATACAAAGACCGTTGCGATCTCCGGCCATATTCGGCCGGACGGCGACTGTGTCGGCTCCTGTATCGGACTTTATCTCTACATACAGCAGGAATTTCCGGATGTTCAGCCAACGGTCTATCTGGAAGAAATCTGTGATTCTTTTAAGTTTCTGGAAGGAAGCGACCGGATCATACATTCCTGTGAGGAAGAGAAAGTATACGATTTGTTCATTGCACTGGATGCCGGGGACAAGCAGCGTCTCGGAGCGTCTGCAAAATATTTTGACACTGCAAAACGCACGGTCTGCATTGACCACCATATCAGCAACCCAGGCTATGCACAGACCAATTATATCGAAGCAGAGGCAAGTTCTACCTGTGAACTGATCTATGATATTCTGGATGAAGATAAGATCGGCAAAAATATCGCAGAGGCTCTTTATATGGGAATCGCCCACGATACCGGTGTCTTCCAGTATACCTGCACCTCTTCCAAAACGATGCAGATTGCCGGAAAACTGATGGACAAAGGCATTGCATTCACCGACATTCTCGATAAAACGTATTTCGAAAAAACATACCTTCAGCACCAGATCACAGGGCGTGCCCTGCTTGAGAGCATGCGGCTGATGGACGGCAGATGTATCATCAGCGGACTGCGTCAGCGTGACATTGATTTCTACGGCGTGACCCCGACGGATCTTGACGGTATTTCTGCACTGCTTCGCAATACGGAGGGCGTAGAGGTTGCTATTTTCCTGTATGAGGCCAACACGCAGGAATACAAAGTCAGCATGCGTTCAAAGTCCTATATCGATGTGCAGAAAGTGGCACAGTTTTTCGGCGGCGGCGGCCATGTGCGTGCATCCGGATGTACCATGCAGGGTTCCATGCATGATGTGGTAAACAACCTGACCAGAGAGATTGCAAAACAGATGCCGGAGGAAGTACAGTGACACCACAGAAGAACACTTTTAACGGAATTCTGAATGTATACAAAGAACAGGGCTATACCTCACACGATGTCGTTGCAAAACTCCGCGGGATTTTAAAACAGAAAAAGATCGGACACACCGGAACCCTGGACCCGGCAGCAGAAGGTGTGTTGCCGGTGTGTCTTGGAAAAGCAACGAAAGTGTGTGAGCTTTTAACAGATAAAGATAAAACCTATCAGGCCGTTCTGCACCTTGGCATCGTCACGGATACACAGGATATGACAGGCGAAATCCTGGAACAGAAGGACGCAGCCGTATCGGAAACAGAGGTACGTGAGGCGATTCTTGGTTTTGTCGGAGAATATGCACAGGTTCCGCCGATGTACTCCGCACTGAAAGTGAATGGAAAAAAGCTCTGCGATCTGGCAAGAGAAGGAAAAACCGTAGAGAGAAAAGCGAGAAAGATCAAGATTCTGGAAATTACAATCGATCAGATCGCCCTGCCTTTTGTCACCATGACCGTTACCTGTTCCAAGGGAACATATATCCGCACGCTTTGCCATGACATCGGAGAAAAGCTTGGCTGCGGCGGATGCATGGAATCACTTCTCCGCACCCGTGTCAGCAGTTTTACATTAAAAGACAGCCTGAAACTTCCTGAAATCGAAAAATTGCAGGAATCAGGAAAAATCGAACAGATTCTGATGCCGGTCGATGCTGTTTTTATGCAGTATCCGTGCGTATCGATCCTGGAAGAGCAGGAAAAGATCCTCAGAAATGGCAATCCGTTTCGTGTTCGTGAGATACAGAACCTTTTGCCGGAAGGGCAGAACGTGGATGAGCTGGAAAAGGACAGGATCCGCGTATACGATACCGGTGGACAGTTCTGTGCGATCTATGAATACCGGGAAGAAAAAGGCATGTTTTTTCCGGTAAAAATGTTTTTATAAAATAGGAATGTGATTATGGAATACATGAAGGGAATTGACGGACTGTATATCCAGGAGGAGACAGCCGTTACACTTGGAAAATTTGATGGCGTGCACAGAGGGCATCAGAAGCTTCTGTCCCGCATTCTGGAAAAAAAGAACCTGAAAAGCGTAATGTTTACCATCAACGGCAGAAAAAGCGGATTTATTCTGACGGACGAAGAAAAACGGTTCATGTTGGAAAAAACGGGACTTTCTTATCTGATCGACTGTCCGTTCATTCCGTCGGTATCCGGTATGGAGGCAGAGGATTTTGTAAGAGAAATCCTCGTGAACCGGCTGCATGCCAAATCGATTGTTGTCGGAAAAGATTTTCATTTTGGTTATAAACGAGGCGGAGATGCCAGTCTTCTTCTCTGGCTCCAGAAAAAATATGGTTTTCAGGTCGAAGTCGTAGAGAAAGAGCAGTATAAAGGCAGAGATATCAGCAGTACCTATGTCAAAGAAGCTCTGGAAGCAGGCGATATGGAACTGGTCAATGATCTTTTAGGCTATCGCTATTTTATTTCCGGTGAAGTGCTTCACGGCAGGCGGATCGGCCGGACACTTGGCATGCCGACCACCAATCTGGTACCGAGCACCAAAAAACTGCTTCCGCCAAACGGTGTCTATCTTTCCAAGACACGCATCGGTGAGCAGGCATATTACGGTGTGACAAACATCGGCTACAAACCGACCATCGGTGAGACGTTCCGTGGAGTAGAAACGTACCTGTTTGATTTTGACGGAGATCTCTATGGAGAAAATATTGATGTAGAACTTTGGAAGTTTAAACGGCCGGAGATGAAATTTGACTCTGTCGAACACTTGAAAAATCAGATGCAGGCGGATATTGCTTTTGGAAAGGAGTACTTCTTTGAAAAATAGTATCGGGATGCTTGGCGATCTTATGATGCTGCTTGGCGTGATCTTTATTTTTCTGGGATTTCTGTGCAGACGCTACCGCAACATTCATGCAAAATATAAAGGGCGGGCAGAAGCAACGGTCGTTGAGATCGTGGCCGGCCATCCGGATGAAAAGGGTCGGCAGGAAGGCGTCCACAACTATTTTTATCCTGTCTTTGCTTACTATGCAGACGGCGTGCTGATACGGAAACGGTATCGCTACGGCAGCAATCCCTGCAAATTTGTGCTGAATCAAAAAGTGAATATCAGATACAAGATTTCAAATCCATCGATTTTTATCATAGAAAGAGGAAATTATCTGGAGAGACGGGCAAAAATCCTCTATTATCTTGGGATTTTCCTGGTTCTTGCCGGAACATTTATTTTTATTTTATTTGCCAACCGAAAATGGTTGACGTAGTTTATCATACTGTGCTATACTTAACAAGTATGAATTAAGCCGATATTCAGAGCTGAGGACGACTCCGACCCTGTTCTTAGTATCCGGCGTGTGAAAAACAAGGAGGAAATATCATGATTTCAAAAGAAAAGAAAACAGCTATTATCGCAGAGTATGCAAGAAAAGAAGGAGATACAGGTTCACCGGAAGTACAGATCGCTATCCTGACAGCACGTATCCAGGAGCTGACAGAGCATCTGAAAAATCATCCGAAGGATCATCACTCCAGACGTGGTCTGCTGAAAATGGTTGGACAGAGACGTGGTCTGCTTGCTTACCTTAAGAAAACAGATCTGGAAGGATACCGTGCACTGATCGCAAAACTTGGTATCAGAAAATAATCTGGGAATCACAGGGGGACGGAACGATTTCCGTCCCCCTGTTTACGTTGCTTGAAGTATGCGTAAACTTCCAGAACGGTTTCTCCTAACAGAAACCGAGCCGGCAGCTGCTTTACATTCCGAGACCACTGAAAAGTATTTTAACGATATATTTTGATGATAAAATGTTTTTCAGTTGTTTCGGAGAGGCTGCCGTAAAAGCAAAACAAATTCAGCGAAAAAGAAAAGGAGAGTAATTATGTACAAAAGTTTTTCTATGGAACTTGCCGGAAGAACTCTGACCGTTGATGTCGGAAGAGTGGCAGCACAGGCAAATGGTGCGGCATTTATGCATTACGGCGATACTACCGTATTATCAACCGCTACTGCATCCGAAAAGCCTCGTGAAGGGATTGATTTCTTCCCACTGAGTGTGGAATACGAAGAGAAAATGTATGCTGTTGGAAAGATTCCGGGCGGCTTCAACAAACGTGAAGGAAAGGCTTCTGAAAATGCGATCCTGACATCCCGTGTCATTGATCGTCCGATGCGTCCGCTTTTCCCGAAAGATTACCGCAACGATGTAACTCTGAACAACATGGTTATGTCTGTTGACCCGGACTGCAGCCCGGAGCTGACTGCAATGCTTGGTTCTGCGATCGCAACTGCTATTTCTGATATCCCGTTTGACGGACCGACTGCTACCACACAGGTAGGTCTAATCGACGGTGAGTTCGTATTCAATCCGACCTCCGCACAGCGTCAGGTTTCTGATATGGCTCTGACGGTTGCATCTACCAGAGAAAAAGTCATCATGATCGAAGCCGGTGCAAATGAAGTACCGGAAGATAAGATGATCGAAGCAATTTTTGCGGCACATGAAGTCAATCAGCAGGTGATTGCATTCATTGACAAGATCGTTGCCGAGTGTGGAAAAGAGAAACACAGCTATGAAAGCTGTGCTGTACCGGAAGAACTGTTTGCAGCCATCAAAGAGATCGTAACACCGGAACAGATGGAAGAAGCTGTGTTTACCGATGATAAACAGACAAGAGAAGCAAACATCCGTGAGATCAAAGATAAACTGGAAGAAGCTTTTGCCGAGAATGAAGAATGGCTTGCTGTTCTGGATGAAGCTGTTTATCAGTATCAGAAAAAAACTGTTCGTAAGATGATCTTAAAAGACCACAAACGTCCGGATGGCCGTGCGATCACACAGATCCGTCCGCTGGCAGCAGAAGTAGATTTGATCCCAAGAGTACATGGTTCTGCCATGTTCACCAGAGGTCAGACACAGATCTGCAACGTCTGCACACTGGCTCCGCTTTCCGAGGCTCAGAGACTGGATGGGCTGGATGAGAACGTCATTTCCAAACGTTATATGCATCATTATAACTTCCCAAGCTACTCCGTAGGGGAGACAAAGCCTTCCAGAGGACCTGGAAGACGTGAAATCGGTCACGGAGCACTGGCAGAGAGAGCACTCGTTCCGGTTCTTCCAAGCGAAGAGGAATTTCCGTATGCGATCCGTACCGTATCCGAGACTTTTGAATCCAACGGTTCTACTTCACAGGCAAGTATCTGTGCATCCAGCATGTCCCTGATGGCAGCCGGTGTACCGATCAAATCTGCAGTCGCAGGTATTTCCTGTGGTCTGGTAACCGGTGAGAGCGATGATGATTACATCGTTCTGACAGACATCCAGGGACTGGAAGATTTCTTTGGAGACATGGATTTCAAGGTAGCAGGTACAAAGAAAGGTATCACAGCGATCCAGATGGATATCAAGATCCACGGACTTACTAGACCGATCATCGAAGAAGCTATCGCAAGAACACGCGAAGCAAGAATGTACATCATGGATGAAGTCATGGCAAAAGCCATTGCAGAGCCGCGTAAGAGTGTTGGCGAGTACGCACCGAAGATCATCCAGATCAAGATCGATCCGGAAAAGATCGGTGATGTTGTAGGACAGAGAGGAAAAACGATCAATGCGATCATCGAAGAGACCGGTGTGAAGATTGATATTTCCGATGAAGGTGCTGTCTCCATTTGCGGAACCGACGCTGCCATGATGCAGAAAGCCGTTGATCTGATTAACATCATCGTAACCGATTACGAGCAGGGACAGATCTACACCGGTAAAGTCATCAGCATCAAAGAGTTCGGTGCTTTCCTTGAGTTCGCTCCTGGAAAAGAAGGTATGGTACACATCTCCAAGATTGCAAAAGAGCGTATCAATCATGTAGAAGACGTTCTGACACTGGGCGATGTTGTGAAAGTTGTATGCCTTGGAAAAGACAAGATGGGACGCATCAGCTTCAGCATTAAAGATGTGCCGAAGGATGCAAAATAAAGATGTGGCGGAGATTTTCTTAATGTGCAAAGGAACGCCATAAAAATAATTTTATAAAAATAGGACGCCATGATGATTCGAAAACAATCTCCTGACACGCTTCGTTTCCTGTTCGGTTCGCTCGTGTGTTAGCCGCCCTTCGCCTAAACTCGCCTCTTCGAGGCTCAGACAGCGGCTCTTTGGGGCGGCAACATCGCAAACCTCACGACGGAAGCCTTGCTACCGTCAGAGCGATTTGTTTTCGAGTTCATCATGGCTGTATTATTTTACGCACTATATTTTGCAATGCAGTTTCATTTGCACATTCGACAACCTTTCTTATCCGAACTCAATTTGATGCATTTACAATATACTCCAGCATACCTACCGTTCCTTCAATGCCAAGAAGCGAACTGTTGACGATGATGTCACGGTCTTTCGTATGCTGCCATTTGCGGTCTGTAAAATAAGAATAATAATTGTTCCGCATTTTATCAATCTGCACCATCAGTTTCTCTGCCTGAGTCTGCGTAACATCTTCTGTTTCCATGATACGCTGGATGCGGTCTTCATCCGGTGCCGTGATAAATACGTTCAGCACATCGTCGCGGTCTTTTAAAATCCAGTCTGCGAGCCTTCCGATAAAAACACAGCATTCCTTTTCTGCAAGCTCCTCGATCAGTTTACTTTCCATGCGGAACAGATAGTGGCTGGTATTATAGTCCGTTACTCTGGTCGGAACATAGTGATCCAGAATCTTCTGCGGCAGTTTCTCGTCCGCACTTTCCAGCCCCTGTTCACTGATACCGGTCTTCTCTGAGAGAAGATCCAGCAGATTGCGGTCATAGAAATGATACTCCAGTCTTCTGGCCAGTTCCTCACCGATCATGCGACCACCGCTTCCGAAACTTCTTGAAATGGTAATGATTCGCTTTTTACTCATACAAAAACCCCCTTGTCTGTAAAAAATCCAAATACATAATTATAATGATGCCAGGATCAAAAGGTCAAAATGTCATTCTTGCTTTCTGGATGAGACGCTTTGTACCAAACACCTTATAACTTCAGTATACAAGAAAATATAAAAAAAGTAGTTGAAAATTTAAATAACTATGTTACAATATTGTTACAAGTTATTAACAAGATGCTGAAAGTGCAGGAGAGACAAAATGACGCTATACGAAGCAGTGTACACACGCAAATCAATCAGAAATTTTCGCAAGGATAAAGTAGAGACAAGCATTCTGGAAGGGATGATCCAGTTTTACCATGAAATGGAACCGCTGTTCCCGGGGATCGAGACCAGCATCGAACTGATCGATACACAGGGCAGTAAAAAAGCAAAGTCCAGGCTGGGCGGTATTATCAATGTAGCAGCTCCCTATTATCTTGTGATCTATACAGAGGACAAAGAAAGAGCGGATATGAATGCCGGCTATATCATGCAGCAGATCTCGCTTTATCTGTTTTCAAAAGGTGTTGGAAGCTGCTTCCAGGGTATGGGACATCTGAAAGGCGAAATGCCAAAAGAGGGCATGCGATGCGTCATCCTGATGGCAATTGGATATCCGAAAGTAGATATGGTGCGGAATCAGGAAGATGCCAAAAGGGAATCCATGGAAGATCTCTGTGCCGTCAAAGAACCTCCGAGAAGATTTGTAAAAGAATTTCTGGAAGTGGCCAGACTGGCACCGTCTGCATTTAACAGTCAGCCATGGCGTTTTGTCGTTTATGAAAACCGTGTCCATGTCTTTTCCAAACAGACTGTCGCTCATCGCAGACTGCTTGGCAAATACAACGAATTTGATTTCGGCATCATGCTCGCAAACATTATGATTGCAGCAGAACAGCTGTGGGTAGATGTTGATCTGATTCGTCTGGATAATATCACACATATGGATCTTCCGAACAACCGTTATGTGATCAGTATCATCATGCGGGAACCGTGAAACTAAAATTGCTTGAATTTTCAGTTGAAAAATCGGATATACTGGAGTATAATAAAGCCAGTGAGAAATCCACCTGGGATGTGCGACACTCCTGTTATTTTGAACCTGCAATGTTATAACAGGGAATCCTATATTGCTTTATACAATGTCATGCCGTTTTTTGTAAATGGAAGACAACGGATACGGCTGCGGATACCCACCTGGCCTGGCCAGGAATCAAAAGGCAGGAAACGGCATTCTGGGAATGAAAAGTTCGCTGTCTGGCTGACAGCAAAAAGTCAGCCGGCAGCTTTTTTTGATGCAAAAGTATAAGAAAAACTTTGCAGCATCTTTTGATGCATAGTATAATGCTGCCGAAAAGACAGCATACCAATTCTTTATTTCAGGAAGGATACGAAACATGAGAAATGCATTATTTTTTGATATCGACGGCACGCTTTTAAGTGATGTGACCGGAAAGATACCGGACAGTGCACTCGATGCTCTAAAAAAAACGATTGAACTTGGAAATCTGACCTTTATCAATACCGGCAGATGCTACTGCAGCGTTCCGATGGAATTAAAACGTGCACCGTTTTCCGGATATCTGTGTGGATGTGGCACCTACATCATGCTTGGCGATGAAGTGATGTTCTCCCGTATTATACCGCATAAAAGAGGAAGAGAGATTATCCGTGTGCTTCAGGAGAATCATGCAGAACCGATCCTCGAAGCAACGGACGACTGCTATTTTTCAAAGCGAATAACCAGATTTGAAGGGATCGAACACACCAGGCGTTATTTCGCACCGATGGGTCTTGGAATCGAAACCTACATAGAACAGGATCGTTTTGATTATGATAAATTTGTGTTTTATTATGATCAGAAGACCAATCTTGCGGCGATCAAGGCAAATCTTGGAAAAGATATGGATCTGATCGACCGCCAGAACGGATTTTTCGAAGTTGTCCCAAAAGGCTTTTCAAAGGCCAGCGGCATCGCCTATATTCTGGAACACATGAACATTCCGATGGAAAACGCCTATGTGTTCGGGGACAGCAGCAACGATCTTCCGATGTTTCAGTATGTAAAACATGCCGTTGCCATGGGCGTACACAGTAATGTTCTGGAACCGTATGCGGAATTTGTAACGAAAACGGTAGAAGAGGACGGCATTGCATTTGCCATGAAACATTATGGGCTAATCTGATAAGGGGTGGATTTTGTATGTATACACACAGAGTACAGTATTATGAAACGGACCAAATGGGCATCGTACATCATTCCAACTATATCCGCTGGTTTGAAGAAGCACGGATCGACTGGATGCGGCACTGCGGGATTTCGTACCGTGAAATGGAAAAACAGGGCATCATCGTTCCGGTGCTTGGAGTTGAAGCAACTTATCGTCAGATGGTCCATTTTGATGATCTTGTGGATATCAAAGTGACAGCTGCAAAGTATAATGGGATCGTTCTGGAATTTTGCTATGAAATTTATCATCAGAAAGATGGGAAATTATGTACAACCGGAAAAAGCAGGCATTGCTTCTTAAATAAAGAAGCAAAACCTGTTTCCTTGAAAAAAGAAAATGCAGTTCTGCATCAGAAGATTCTTACTTTTATCGGCAAAGACGTTCAAGATCCTGATAAAAAGCAGGATAGCTGATGTTGACACAGTCGGCACGCCGGATCGTCAGAGTGCTTTCGCATGCCAGAGAAGCAATCGCAAAGGACATGGCGATGCGGTGATCTAGAAAACTGTCAAGAACGGCTCCTTGAAGCGTTTTGCCTCCATTTATGATCATGCCATCTTCGGTTCCTGTGATATCACATCCCATTTCACTTAAATGATGCACCATGATATCCAGGCGGTTGGATTCTTTTACTTTTAATTCTTCAGCATTTCGGATCGTAGTTGTTCCATCTGCAAATGCAGCTAAAACAGCAATGACCGGTATTTCATCGATCAGCGTCGGAATGATATCTCCTTCGATCACACAGCCTTTCAGATCCGGCGTGTAGCGTACCAGAAGGTCTGCAACTGCCTCACCGCCGGATGTATGTGCATTCAGGACGGTGATATCCGCTCCCATTGCACGGCAGACACGTAAGATGCCATCTCTTGTCTCGTTGATGCCGCAGTTTTTGATCAGGATTTCCGATCCCGGAACAATCAGTGCAGCCACAATAAAATACGCAGCAGAAGAGATATCGCCAGGCACTTCTATTTTCTGTCCATGAAGATCCGGATCCGGCAGAATCGATGCGGTAGTCCCCTCAGAAGTGACCGTGGCTCCGAAAGAACGAAGCATGATCTCCGTATGGTTTCTGGATAATGCCGGTTCGGTCACAGAAGTTTTGCCGTCAGCATAAAGTCCTGCCAGCAGAATGCTGGATTTTACCTGGGCAGATGCGACCGGTGACTGGTAATGAATCCCCTTTAAAGCGTGTCCGCTGATGCGAAGCGGTGCACATCCGTTTCCTTTGATACTTTCAATCGTGGCATCCATCATGGATAACGGTTTGATGATGCGTCCCATCGGACGTTTCTGGATCGATGCATCTCCGGTCAGTTCGGATGTGAAATCCTGTCCGGCGAGAATACCTGAGATCAGCCTTGTTGTGGTACCGCTGTTTCCAACATCCAGGATTTCCGTCGGAGCAGTAAGGCCATGCAGCCCGCGTCCGTGAACCAGAATTCGTTCTGAAGTATTTTCGATTTCAATCCCCATTTTTCGGAAACAGGAAATGGTTGACAGACAGTCCTGTCCCTGAAGAAAATTTGTGATTTCTGTTGTTCCCTGACTGATCGCACCGAACATAACGCTGCGGTGTGAGATCGATTTATCACCGGGAATGGTAATTTCACCGCGAAGCGGTTTTTCTGTTTTATGAAATTCCATCAAAGCCTCCTGTTTTATCTTTCATATATAGTATAACGATATTTGCGAAGCAGCTCGGCTGCCTTTATTTTTGCCATTTCTTCATAAAATTCTACGTGGAGCACTGCTTCTTCAAATTCACGGTTATGTACGATACCGATGTTTTTGATACTGATACCGTTTGTGGCAAGGATCGTAGCAAGTGCGGCAATCCCGCCGGCCTCATCCACCATGTCACAGTAGATCGAGTAGGCTTTCGGGATTGGACCGCTTCCGGAATCAGAGATCGAGTTGCGATAATCCCTGGATGTCTCAAACAAATCATGGATACAGTGTGTATTATGTTCCGCAAGTGAAAATTTGATCTCGATCAGGCTGTTGATATATTCATCTAACACGGAAAGAATATTTTCACTGTTGGCAGAACAGATCTGTTCCCACATCTCCGGAGAAGAAGATGCGATTCTTGTGATATCCTTAAAGCCGCCTGCCGCCACTTTCTTCATCGTTCCGTCCTCGTAATCGCAGTCTTTGACCAGATTGACCAGGGACGAAGCAATGATATGCGGAAGATGGCTGATCGCAGCCGTAACATAATCATGCTTTTCATAGGTAAGGATCAGAGGGATCGCTTTTAAAGATGCCACCAGGTCACGGTATCGCTCGATCATTTCACCGGTCACTTTGGCAGCCGGTGTCAGAACATAGTAAGCATTTTCCAGAAGAAGAGCCTTGGCATTTTCGATTCCGGTCTTCTCAGAACCTGCCATCGGATGTCCGCCGATGAAATATTCTTCCAGACCCAGTTCTTCTACCTTTTTATGGATGTTGGTCTTTGTGCTTCCGACATCCGTAAGAATACATCCTTTTTTCAGATACGGCTTCAGCAGTCCCAGATAAGAAGCATTGCATTCCACAGGTGCACATAAAAAAATGTAATCGCACTTGCGGTATCGTTCATCGACTGTATCACAGATCTCATCAATGATGCCATGTTCCAGTGCGTATTCGGTTGTATGGCGGCTTCTCGTGTGTGCCAGTATCTGCACATCCGGATAATATTTTTTCAAAGCCCGGGCAATGGAGCCGCCGATCAGGCCAAGGCCAATAAACCCGGCAGTAAAGGTTGTTTCCATTTCTTCATCCTCATCGCATGCCGAAAAATCGGCAGTCTTTCTTCATTTTTGCTGGCTTTTATTTTACTATTGCCAAAATAGAATGTCAACACTTTTCCACGTTAAAGTGAAAATGCAGAAATTATTGTGTGGTAATGACAAAAAATTTCAGCTTGATATCTTGCATTGTCTATATTGTTTGTATAAAAAGAACAATTCAAAAGAAAAATAGCAGATTCATATACCATATTTCGATAAACTTGTAAAAAACTTGTATATTTTGAATAAAAAGCTTGAAAAACTTCAAATCTTTTAGTAGAATATACCCATAAGCACTTGAGCAGATCAAGAATAAATTGTATTGGAGGATAATAGCATGAAAGTTTACACAACAGACAGAATTCGAAATGTCGTGCTCCTTGGACATGGAGGCTCGGGCAAAACCAGTCTGGTTGAAGCCATGGCGTATCTTGGCGGTATCACAAGCAGACTGGGAAATGTGACGGACGGTAATACCATCAGTGACTTTGACAAAGAAGAGATCAAGAGAAAATTCTCGATCAGCACTTCTTTAGTACCGATCGCCTGGGGCGATGTAAAGGTGAACATTCTGGATGCACCTGGTTATTTTGATTTTGTAGGAGAAGCAGAAGAAGCAGCAGCGGCAGCAGATGCAGCCGTGATCGTTGTAAACGGAAAGAACGGCGTAGAAGTTGGTACTTTGAAGGCATGGGCTCTGTGTGAGAAATACAGTCTCCCACGCATGATTTTTATCACAAATATGGATTTTGACAATGCAAGTTTCCGAAAGATCACCGAAGATCTGACGGAACAGTTCGGAAAGAAGATCGCACCGATCCACTTCCCGATCCGTGAGAATGAGAAATTTACAGGATATGTCAACGTAGTAAAGAAAGCAGGAAGAAAATGGCTGGAAAAAGGCCAGAAAGAAGAATGTCCGATTCCTGAATATCTGGATGAATATCTTGAAAAATATAGAGAAACTCTGCTGGAAGCAGTTGCAGAGACAAGCGAAGAGTTTATGGATCGCTATTTTGCAGGAGAAGAGTTCTCCGTGCATGAGATCATGATGGCACTGACACAGAACGTTTCCAGCGGCGATATCGTTCCGGTAGCGATGGGCTCACCGGTTCAGCTCCGCGGCGTGGCAAATCTTTTAGATGACATTGTTCAGTATTTCCCAAGTCCGGACAAACGCAGTGTAGCCGGCATCAATACAAAGACAAACGAGATTTTTGAAGCAAATTATGATTTTGCAAAAGCAAAATCCGCACAGGTATTTAAGACGATCGTCGATCCGTTCATCGGAAAATATTCTATGATCAAAGTGAAATCCGGCGTTATCAAGAGTGATGATGTCATTTTCAATATTGACAAAGATGCAGAACAGAAGCTGAATAAGCTGTATGTATTTGAAGGAAGCAAACCGATCGAGATTCCGGAGCTTCATGCCGGAGACATCGGGGCGATCGCCAAACTCGACAAGGCACGTACCGGCGATACCCTTTCTACTAAGGCAACACCGATCCGTTACGGCAAGATCGAAGTTTCCATTCCATATACTTACAAACGCTACCGTGCAAAAAACAAAGGGGACGAGGATAAAGTAGCTCAGGCACTTCAGAAGATCTCCCACGAAGATCTGACAATGAAAGTGGTCAATGATTCTGAGAACCGTCAGACACTGCTCTATGGTATGGGCGACCAGCATCTTGAGATGATTCAGAGCGAATTGCTCACGAAGTACAAGATCGAGATTGAACTGGAAAGACCAAAGGTTGCATTCCGTGAGACGATCCGCAAGAGTGCCGATGTGGAAGCTAAATACAAAAAGCAGTCCGGCGGACATGGACAGTATGGTCACGTCAAGATGCGTTTTGAGCCGCTGGGAGATCTGGAAACACCTTATGCATTCGAACAGGAAGTAGTCGGCGGAGCCGTTCCGAAGAACTACTTCCCGGCTGTAGAAAAAGGTGTCCAGGAAGCTGTATTAAAGGGACCTCTGGCAGGTTACCCGGTTGTCGGTGTAAAAGCCATTCTTTATGATGGCTCCTATCATCCGGTTGACTCCTCTGAAATGGCATTCAAGACCGCATCCATTCAGGCATTTAAAAAAGGATTCCTTGAGGCATCACCAGTACTGCTGGAGCCGATCGCATCTTTGAAAGTCACCGTTCCGGATAAATTTACCGGAGACGTGATGGGTGATCTGAACAAACGCCGTGGCCGTGTGCTTGGCATGAATCCAGATCACAAAGGCAATCAGATCGTAGAAGCAGACATCCCGATGATGGAGCTTTACGGCTACTGCACAACGTTACGTTCCATGACAGGTGGAAGCGGCGATTTCGCATATGAGTTTGCACGCTATGAGCAGGCACCGAAAGATATCATGGATAAGGAGATCGCTGCAAGAGCGGGAGAAGAGTAGGATTCTTACTGCACGACCGCATCGATACCATTGGAGGCGGCAGTAAGGCGTTCAATTTGAATAACCAGCTTGTGGGGCAAGCAGGTGACCGGATATCCGGTATCCGACACCATGCCTCTCTGCTGGCAGATTTTGTCCGGGCAGTCGGCATCTTTGATGCCGATTGCCCCTTTTTCTACCCGGATCAAGTTGTAGCCGCCATCCGAAGCCTCCACCTGAAATTCATAAGGACTGGCAACATCGGTCAGTGACACTTCGCGGATCAGCTTACCGTCCTGATAAATACGGGCGATCTCGCCCTGTTCGTTGTGGCTGTTCAGAAAAAAGACAGCAACAAGCGACAGGACAAGAAGGAGGGCAACTACCAGAAATAACAACATACTTTTCTTTTTTTGGGACATTACTCTGTCATCTCCAAATCTTCGGCATCTGTCTCATTTTCCGTGATTTCTTCGGTATCGTACGCTTCCTCATCCATCTCGGTATCTTCTTCATAGTACTCGTCCTCAGAAACTTCGGTAACGGTTGCATTCTGCATCAGAAAATCCATAACTTTATTATAGAGGATGGTATTTAGTGTCTCGTCTTTGGTGTAATCTTCTTCATATTCTTCTGCGGAAGTGTAGCCGCTGTCCTCATAGACGGAGTTGACGTAGTCGGTGTATTCATCATCCGAAACGGCGATATTTTCCTTTTCTGCGATCGCGGTCGTCAGCATTTCCGTATAAACCATTTCTTCTACGGCACTCTTGACGTCATCTTCGGAGCCTGCAATGTCAGAGACATCGATACCAAACATGTCTGCAAGAATCTGGTTGTTGGCATCATATTCTTCTTTGCATTTATCGTAGAGATCCTGCGGATAACCGGAAACTTTGGAGTTTTCAAGGATCTGGGAGAGCAGATCATTCTGGGCCGTCTCGGTGTTTGTCTCATCATAATATTCTTCCAGCTCTTTTCTGACACCGGCACGGTATTCATCAACGGTATCATAGTCGGTGTACTTCTTGCAGTAATCGTCATTCAGTTCCGGAACGTTGATCTCCTGCACCGCATTGACCGTTACTTTGAAATCTGCATCTTTTCCGGCGTAATCACCATCATAATCATCCGAGAGCGTGATCGTAAATTCCAGTGTATCGCCGGCTTTTGCACCGATCAGATGTTCTTCGAACTCCAGCTGGAAATCCTCCGAACCGATCACCAGATCGTAGTCGGTATCCGAATCCCATGCTTCTCCGTCAATGCTTCCGTCGAAGTCAATGTTTACCTGATCGCCGTCTTTTGCGGCACGGTCTACATCCGTATACTCCGCATTTTCATCCAGGGCACTTTCAATCTCAGCCTCCACATCGTCATCGGTTACTTCCGTTTTTACTTTGGTGACGCTCAGACCTTTGTATTCGCCAAGTGTCAGGTATTTGGCATAAGTGCCCCTGGAAGAACACCCTGCCAGAAATGTCATGGTCATTGCTGCAATGGCAGCTGTTGCAACTTTCTTTTTCATAGTTAAATTATTCCTTTCGACTGTATTAAAATGGATGCGGATCGCAGTTGCCGATCCTATGATTGTGTCTTATTATAACATGGATTTGTGAAAAAGTTGTGTTATTGTAAAAAAAATGCTTTTACTATTGTGAACATTATGTTATAATCTAATTAAATTTCCGCGTAAGCGAAGATAAGGAGGCGATAATATGAAACATATTCAGACATTAAATACCAAAAGTCTGCAGAACACAGTAAAGAAAGGCGGATGCGGCGAATGTCAGACATCTTGCCAGTCCGCATGTAAGACATCCTGCACCGTAGGAAATCAGAGCTGCGAAAGCAATAAATAATAACAGGACATACAAGCAAGCAGCGGGCATCTTGCTCGCTGTTTCTTAGCGTCTGGAGAACTGAAAGGGGATTACGGGTTGATCCATCAATATAAAAGCAACGGTTTTAACATCGTTATGGATGTAAACAGCGGTTCCGTACATATCGTAGATGATGTGGTGTACGATGTACTGCCATACCTCGAAAAAAAAGAATCAAAAGAAGAGATCTTAAAAGCACTTGCGAACAGCTATGCTCCGGCAGAGATCGAAGAAGCACTGGAAGAATGTCATGAACTGGAAGAAGCCGGGGCACTGTTTACCGAAGATATCTATGAAAATGCAATCGACGCATTTAAAAACCGTCCGACTGTTGTGAAGGCACTCTGCCTGCACATTGCTCACGACTGTAACCTCGCCTGTCGTTACTGCTTTGCAGAAGAAGGTGAGTATCATGGCCGTCGTGCCCTGATGAGCTACGAAGTCGGCAAAAAAGCACTGGATTTCCTGATCGCAAATTCCGGAAGCAGAAGAAATCTGGAAGTGGATTTCTTTGGCGGGGAGCCGCTGATGAACTGGCAGGTAGTAAAAGACCTGGTTGCATACGGAAGAGAGCAGGAGAAGATCCATAACAAAAATTTCCGTTTTACACTGACTACAAACGGCGTTCTGTTAAACGATGAGGTTATGGAGTTCTGTAACCGTGAGATGGCAAATGTCGTACTCAGCATCGACGGCAGAAAAGAAGTACATGACTACATGCGTCCGTTCCGCAAAGGAAAAGGAAGCTATGACCTGATTCTCCCGAAATTTGAAAAATTTGCGGAGAGCAGACATCAGGATAAATATTATGTAAGAGGGACCTTTACCAGACACAACTTGGATTTTGCATCCGATGTCCTGCATCTGGCAGATCTGGGCTTCAAACAGATCTCCGTGGAGCCGGTTGTTGCTCAGCCGGAAGAGGAGTACGCACTGCGGGAAGAAGATATTCCGGCAATCTGCGAAGAATATGACAGACTGGCAAAGGAAATGATCAAGCGTCATAAGGAAGGAAGGGGATTCAATTTCTTCCATTTTATGATAGACCTGACGGGAGGTCCATGCGTTTACAAACGCCTCTCCGGATGCGGCTCCGGAACAGAATACCTCGCTGTCACACCGTGGGGTGATTTTTATCCGTGTCATCAGTTCGTCGGGGAAGAACAGTTCCTGATGGGAAATGTGGAGGAAGGTATCAAAACACCACAGATCCAGGCTGAGTTTAAAAACTGCAATGTCTATGCAAAAGAAAAGTGCAAAAACTGTTTTGCAAAATTCTACTGCAGCGGCGGATGTGCGGCGAACTCCTGGAATTTCCACAAATCCATCAACGATGCATATGATATCGGATGTGAATTGCAGCGGAAGCGTATCGAATGCGCGATCATGATAAAGGCAGCACTCGCTGCCGAGGAAAAGGAGAATTAAGAAACATGAAAAAGAACAAAGCGATTGGTGTAGTCGTTGCGATCGCCCTGTTTCTTGGGCTTTTGACCTACACCACAGCTGTCGGCTTCGGACCTACCGGAACGGGAGCTGCCAAAAACATCACACTTGGTCTGGACCTGTCCGGCGGTGTAAGTATCACATATGAGGTAGTGGGTGATGAGAATCCGTCTGCCGAAGATATGAAAGACACGATTTACAAGCTGCAGCAGCGTGTTGACGGCTACAGCACAGAAGCACAGGTTTACCAGGAAGGTACGAACCGTATCAACATCGAAATCCCTGGTGTATCCGATGCAAATACCATTCTTGAAGAACTTGGCAAACCAGGTTCCCTTCAGTTCCAGCTGGAAGACGGCACCGTTGTCGTAGACGGAAGCCAGGTCGTATCTGCGGAAGCAGGCGTTCAGCAGGATAACCTGAAAAATAACGAGAACGTTGTAAAACTGGAGTTCAACAGTGAAGGTGCCGCAGCCTTTGCAAATGCAACTTCTGAAAATATCGGCAAATCCATCTATATTGTATATGACGGTGATGTCATCAGTGCTCCGACCGTACAGAGTGCGATCACAGACGGTTCTGCTGTCATCACCGGCATGGCAGATGCACAGGAAGCAGAAAACCTTGCTTCTTCCATCCGTATCGGTTCTCTGTCCCTGGAACTGCAGGAGCTGCGTTCTAACGTCGTAGGTGCCCAGCTTGGGGAAGCTGCAATTTCCACCAGCTTAAAAGCAGGAGCGATCGGTCTGGCACTTGTCTGCATCTTTATGATGGTTGTTTACCTGCTGCCAGGTGTTGTTGCAGCGATCTCTCTGCTGCTGTACACCGTACTGACACTGGTTACTTTAAATGCATTTGATATCACACTGACTCTGCCGGGTATCGCAGGTATCATCCTCGGTATTGGTATGGCGGTCGATGCAAACGTTATCATCTATGCACGTATCCGTGAAGAGATCGCAGCCGGAAGATCTGTTAAAAGTGCGATCGATATCGGTTTCAAAAAAGCTCTGTCTGCAATCCTGGACGGAAATATCACAACCCTGATCGCAGCGATCGTGCTGGGTATCATGGGAACCGGTTCCGTAAAAGGTTTCGCATACACACTGGCGATGAGTATCATCCTCTCCATGTTCTCTGCACTGGTTATCTCCAGATATCTGGCAAAGGCATTCTTTGCCCTTGGATTCCAGGATGTGAAATATTATGGCTGTCCGAAAAAGCATGACACCATTGATTTCCTGAAACATAAGAAAGTATTCTTTGCGATCGCGGTCGTATGCATGATCTCCGGTCCGGCTTCCATGCTGATCCACAGCCAGGGCGGTGGAAAAGCACTGAACTACAGCCTTGAGTTTATGGGCGGTACTTCTACAAACGTAACCTTCAACGAAGATTACTCCATCGAAGAGATCGATGAAAAAGTAAAACCGGTTGTACAGGAAGTAACCGGCGATGCAAATATCCAGGCTACCAAGGTAAGCGGTTCCAATCAGGTTATCATAAAGACAAGAGAACTGTCTCTGGATGAAAGAACCGAGCTTAGCCAGAAACTGAATAAAAAATTTGGTGTGGATGAATCCACAATCACCGCAGAGAGCATTTCTTCTACCGTAAGTAATGAAATGCGTCAGGATGCGATCGTTGCGGTTATCATTGCAGCCATCTGCATGCTGATCTACATCTGGCTGCGTTTCAAAGATATCCGTTTCGGTGCAAGTGCCGTTCTGGCTCTGCTCCACGACGTACTGATCGTGCTGGCATTCTATGCGATCGCCAGAATCTCTGTCGGTAATACATTTATTGCCTGCATGCTGACGATCATCGGATACTCTATCAACGCATCTATTGTTATCTTTGACCGTATCCGTGAAAACCTGGGTAACTCAAAGAAACACAGTGACGAAGCACTTAAAGAGATCGTAAACAGAAGTATCACACAGACTCTTACAAGAAGTATCTATACTTCTCTGACAACCTTCATCACGATCGCAGCACTGTTCATTCTCGGCGTTCCGTCGATCCGTGAATTTGCAGCGCCTCTGATGGTTGGTATCGTTGCCGGTGCATTCTCTTCTGTATGCATTTCCGGTCCGCTGTGGTATACACTGAAAACCAAATTCAAAAGCAAAAACAAATAAGTTTTCTGCTTCTTCAAAATAAAAAAGATGCTCTTTCCCTCTGTTCGGCGAAAGGGCATCTTTTTTTCAGAAAGGACTTTTACTATGGAAAAATGGGTTGTCTCTGCAAAGCGTGCCGATTTTCAGGCAATAGCAGAAAAATTCGGGATCGACCAGGTGACTGCAAGGCTGATCCGAAATCGTGATATTGTAGGTGAACCGGAAATCCGGCAGTATCTTTACGGAACAAAAGAAGATTTCTATGATCCGCATCTGCTGAAAGATGCAGATAAACTGGTAGAGATTCTGATGTGTAAAATAAAAGAACAGAAAAAAATCCGTATCATCGGCGATTATGATATTGATGGCGTGAATGCCTCCTATATTCTGCTGAGAGGACTGCGTCGCTGTCATGCTAATGCAGATGTGGAGATTCCGGACCGGATGAAAGACGGCTATGGCATCAACGAACACCTGATTCGCTATGCATATGAAGAAGGAGTCGATACCATTCTGACCTGTGACAATGGAATTGCAGCTGTGGAACAGACAAAACTGGCCAAAAGTCTTGGCATGACCATTCTGATCACCGACCATCACGAAGTACAGGAAGAAGTACCGCCTGCGGATGCCGTAGTCAATCCAAGGCAGGCAGACTGCCCTTATCCGTTCAAGCACTTATGCGGTGCAGCCGTTGCCTATAAAGTGATCTGCTGTCTTTATGAAGCTTATGGTATCCCAAAAGAAGAAACGGAAGAATTTCTGGAGTTTGCCGGTTTTGCAACCGTCGGGGATGTCATGGATCTGATCGGGGAAAATCGGATCCTGGTCAAAGAAGGTTTAAAGCGGCTGAACCATACGCAGAATGTCGGTATGGCATCCCTGATCCGTGCCTGCGGACTGGAAGAAAAAGAGATCAAATCCTACCATATCGGGTTTGTACTGGGACCGTGCATCAACGCTGGCGGAAGACTGGACACTGCAAAACGCTCTCTGAATCTGCTGCTTCAGAAAGACAGGGCAAAGGCAGATGTGATGGCGGCAGAACTGAAAACACTTAATGACGAGCGAAAAGATATGACACAGACAGGGGCAGAAGAAGCCATAGAGTGGATTGAAAAAGAGGGCAGAAGCCAGGATAAAGTCCTGGTTGTCTATCTTCCGGACTGCCATGAAAGCCTGGCCGGGATCATCGCCGGGCGTATCCGGGAACGCTACAACAAACCGGTGTTCGTTCTAACGGACAGCATCGACGGTGTCAAAGGCTCCGGACGTTCGATCGAGGCCTATTCCATGTTTGAAGAAATGTCAAAATGCAAAGAGCTTTACACAAAATACGGCGGACATCCGATGGCAGCCGGACTGTCGCTTCCAAAAGAAAATGTGGAAAAATTCCGTACTTTTTTAAATGAGCATACCACACTGACAGAAGAAGATTTTATCCCGAAGATCACGATCGATGTACCGATGCCGATCGGCTATGTCACCGAACATCTGATCGAGGAACTCTCTGTTCTGGAACCATTTGGAAAAGGAAATGAAAAGCCTTTGTTTGCCGAAAAAAATCTGAATATTTTAAGTATGCGGATTTTAGGAAAGAACAGAAACACGCTGAAAATGCAGGTGCGAAGTCAGCATGGCACCGTCATGGATGCCCTGTATTTTGGTGACATCGAACAGATTCTGACTTATATTATGCAGAAATACGGAGAATCCGAAACAGAAAAATGTTTCCAGGGGCGGGAAAATGCAGTGACCCTTTCTTTCATCTATTATCCATCTGTCAATGAATACCGTGGAAGAAAGAGCCTTCAGATGATCATTTCGCACTATTGCTGATCTTTCTGCGAAGCAGACGGAAGAGCAGCAAAGAGAAAAGACTTGCTGCAAGAACGCACAGCAGGATCAAAGCGGCGGCGTGAAGAAAGTAAGCGTCCGGCAGGATCGTGATGACCGGATCGCACGCCGGGTCAAAAATCCAGTAATCGTTGCGGAACAGGATCTTATGGAACAGTACAAAACAAAAATCCCAGTTCAAAGCGACAAGCGAGCCGACGATCACCACAAGGAACGTCGGAAATGCGGATAAAACGGCAAAGAAGGGAGCGTTTTTCTTTCGGATCTGCCATGCAGTCAGCAGAAGCGTAAGCGGGACCAGGACGAAGGAAGCGTATTCGATATTCAGGAAAATACGTTTCACCTCTTCAAAATGGATCTCACCTTTTTCTGACATTATAAAGTCTGAAAACGTAAGCCTGGATGGACCGGAAATGGAATTATAGTCGATCAGCTCATCGTAATTTCTGCGGATCACTTCCTCTGAATAACCACTCGTGGCAGGAATATCAAGATGATCGATGTCAAAATAATAAAGAGGGCGAAAATGCAGGATAAACACAATCGCCATGGAAAAAATGCCAAGGGTACAGAGAAAAGCAGCGACCAGATTTTTCCAGGAAAAAACAGATCTTCTGATTTGTGGATTCATAATAGAAACAACTCCTTTATCATACTTCGAACAATCCCGGGCAGTAAATGCTTCGTTTTGTCCCTGATATTACTATAGTTCATTCTGATTTTTGCGTCAATTCACTTTTTTGCCATCTATTGACAAAAGCGAATATATTGGGGTAAAATAACAGATAGTTTTAATTATTTATAAGAATTTAACTTTCAGGAGGAAAAGAAAATGGCAGTGCCTTATAACCATAAAGCCATTGAAAAAAAATGGCGTCAGAAATGGGAAGAAAATCCGGTAAATGTCGATGATGGCAAAAAGCCGAAATATTATTGTCTGGATATGTTTCCGTATCCGTCAGGAAATGGTCTTCACGTAGGTCACTGGAGAGGTTATGTGATCTCCGATGTATGGAGCCGCTACAAAATGATGCAGGGATATTACCTGATCCATCCGATGGGATGGGATGCATTTGGTCTTCCGGCAGAGAATTATGCAATCAAGACCGGTCAGCATCCGGCCATCTCCACCGCAAAGAACATTTCCAACATCAAACGTCAGATCAACGAGATCGCAGCTATTTATGACTGGGATCGTGAAGTCAATACCACGGATCCGGACTTCTACAAATGGACACAGTGGATTTTTGTAAAAATGTTCAAAGAAGGGCTTGCATACGAAAAGGAGTTTCCGATCAACTGGTGTCCTTCCTGTAAGACAGGTCTGGCAAACGAAGAAGTGGTAAACGGCTGCTGCGAGCGATGCGGCACACCGGTCACCAAGAAAAACTTACGTCAGTGGATGCTGCGTATCACAAAGTATGCAGACCGTCTGTTAAATGACCTGGACAAGCTGGAATGGCCGGAAAAAGTAAAGAAAATGCAGACTGAATGGATCGGCAAATCTTACGGTGCAGAAGTAGATTTTCCGGTAGAAGGAAAAGATGAAAAGATCACAGTCTATACGACAAGACCGGATACCCTTCACGGTGCAACTTTCATGGTACTGGCTCCGGAGCACAAACTGGCAGCAGGTCTTGCAACACCGGATCAGAAAGAAGCCGTTGATGCTTATATCTATGCAGCATCCATGAAATCCAACGTGGACCGTATGCAGGATAAGGAAAAGACTGGTGTATTTACCGGAAGCTATGCGACTAATCCGCTGAACGGAGCAAAAGTTCCGATCTGGCTGTCCGACTATGTACTGGCAGATTACGGTACCGGTGCGATCATGTGTGTACCGGCTCATGATGACCGTGACTTTGAGTTCGCTAAAAAATTTGATATCCCGATTATCCAGGTTATCGCAAAAGACGGCAAAGCAATTGAAAACATGACAGAAGCTTACACCGAAGCTTCCGGAACCATGATCAATTCCGGCGACTGGAACGGTATGGAATCCGCAGTCCTGAAAAAGGAAGCTCCGCATATCATCGAGAAGATGGGTATCGGACGCAAGACCGTAAACTACAAACTGCGTGACTGGGTATTCTCCCGTCAGCGTTACTGGGGCGAGCCGATTCCGATCATACACTGCCCGAAATGTGGAAATGTTCCGGTTCCGGAAGAAGAGCTTCCGCTGCGTCTTCCGGATGTAGAATCCTATGAACCGACCGGTACCGGCGAATCACCGCTGGCTGCGATCGAAGACTGGGTAAACTGCAAGTGTCCGAAATGTGGTGCTGATGCAAAACGTGAGACAAATACCATGCCGCAGTGGGCAGGTTCTTCCTGGTATTTCCTGCGTTATGTAGATTCACATAACGATAAAGAACTGGTATCCAAAGAAAAAGCAGACAAGTACCTTCCGGTAGATATGTACATCGGCGGTGTAGAACATGCTGTACTGCATCTTCTTTATTCCCGTTTCTATACCAAATTCCTGTACGATATCGGAGTGGTCGATTTTGATGAACCGTTCCACAAACTGTTCAACCAGGGTATGATCACCGGTAAGAACGGTATCAAAATGAGTAAATCCAAAGGAAACGTCATTTCCCCGGATGATCTGGTACGCGATTACGGATGTGATTCTCTGAGAATGTACGAACTGTTTGTAGGTCCGCCGGAACTGGATGCAGAGTGGGATGACCGTGGTATCGAAGGTGTATACCGTTTCCTGTCCCGTTTCTGGAATCTGGTCATGGACAATAAAGACAAAAATATCAAAGCAAGCAAAGAAATGATCAAAGCACGCCATAAGATGATCCACATGATCACAACCCGTCTGGAGGGCTTCAGCCTGAATACGGTTATTTCCGGTTTCATGGAGTGCAACAACAACCTGATCGCGATCGCCAAGAAAGAAGGCGGCATGGACAAAGAGACTCTGGAAGCAGCCGTTCTGCTTCTGGCACCATTTGCACCGCATATGGGAGAAGAGCTCTGGGAGGAACTGGGTCATACGGATTCTGTATTCCACCACGAATGGCCGGCTCATGATGAAGAAGCAATGAAAGATGACGAAGTCGAAATTCCGGTGCAGGTAAATGGAAAGACAAAAGCAGTCATCTCCATTCCGGTTGACATCAGCAAAGAAGATGCGATCGCAAAAGCAAAAGAAGTTCTCGGTGACAAACTTTCCGGAAACATTATCAAAGAGATCTATGTTCCGAAGAAGATTGTAAACATCGTAGCAAAATAAAACATTTGCACAGCTGTTTTTACAGCATAGATTTTGGATATGAAAAATAAAAAGAAACATTTTATAACAGCCATTCTGGCAACGTTGTTTCTGATACTGGTTTTATACCTGATTTTTCATGATTCCTTAGGTGAAATCAAAACCCAGCTTTTCCAGGCAGACAAAAAAGCTCTGTTGATCCTTGTGATCTTCGGCAATCTTTATGTACTGCTGGATGGCTGGGTACTTCATTATATGATTGTGAAAAACCTTGAAAAATGTACCTTTTGGCAGGCCATCCGCCTGGCATATATGGTGGTGTTTTTTAATGTTACGACCTTTGCGGCGGGGACGAAACCGGCCCAGATCTATGATCTGTATCAGGAAAGCCAGATCAAACCAGGGAAATCATTTGGAATCCTGACGATGGAGTATGTATCACATAAGCTGACGATTGTACTCTATGCAGCAGTGATGCTTTGTTTTTTTCATACGGTTCTTTTTCAGGTTTCGGGATTGGAGAAAAATTATCTGCTGACAGGATTCGGGGTCAGCTTTGCTATACTGCTCTTTCTGACCATGTTCTGCATCAATCAGAAGTTTGCACCGTGGCTGCTTCGCTGCAGCGATCATATCAAAAAAGAAAAAATCAAAGAAAAGGCAAAAGCCGGAATTGCACAGATGGAAGATTTTTCCAGAGTCGGGAGTGTGGTAATCAAAGATAAACAGCAGTGGATAGGACTGATTTTTCGAAATGCAGTAAAAATGACCTGTCTGTATGCACTTCCTGCGGTTGCCATCTTTGCAGTTACCGGAGAAAGGCTGCCACTTTCTGTTCTGGAATGTCTGGCTTTTTCATCCGTCATGCAGCTGCTGATCGGAGTGATCCCAAGTTCCGGCGGCACAGGTTCGACGGAACTGGTCTTTCTGATGCTGTTTGGCTCTATGACAGAAAAGTCCGTCTGCGGTGCAGCAATGATCCTGTATCGCATGGCAACGTATTATCTGCCGTTTCTGATCAGTATTCCGTTACTGTTTTTTGGAAAAAGAAGCACCGAGGCATAGTAGTTATGCAGCAGTGCTTCTTTTTTTGCGTTATTTTTCTTTTACCTGTCGGATACCGCTGATATCAGAATCGATCACCATGGAATAATTGGTGTGATAGATCACAAACCCCGGTTTTCCGCCGTTTACTTTTTTCACCTGTTTTTTCTCAACATAGTCAACCTCCACCTTGTCTGCACCGCGGTGGCTGGAATACCAGGCAGCCAGCCTTGCGGCTTCTTCAAAGGTACGGTCCGGCGGCAGCCCCTGACCTGCTTTCACAATGACATGCGATCCCGGGGCACCTTTTGCATGGAACCACCAGTCATTTCCGGTGGCAAATTTAAAGGTCAGTTCTTCGTTCTGATAATTATTTTTTCCGACATAGATATCATAACCATCCGAAGAAAGATAGTGGAACGGTTTTGATGTGATCTTCACACGCTTTCCGGTGTATTTCCGGCGGATGTAGCCGTACTGTGTCAGTTCTTCTTTGACCTGTACCAGATCTTCTTCATTCAGGGCAATATCAAGAGCTGTGGAAATGGATTCCAGATGCTGGATCTCTTCTTTTGTCTCTTTGATCAGATGTTCCAGTGCCTCGTAGGTACGTTTCAGTTTTCCGTAACGGTCGAAATATTTTTTGGCGTTTTCCTGTGCAGTCAGTGTCGGATCGAGCGGTATTTTTACCGTTTCACCGGTGTAATAGTTCACTGCGGAAAGTTCCCTGCTTCCAGGTACTGCTTCATATCCATACGTGTTTAAAAGTTCTCCGTAAATGCGGAATTTATCGCGTTTTTCCGTGTCCTTTAACTGTTTTTTCTGAAGATCGTATTTTTTACGGCTGCGATCAAGTGCCGTTTGGACGATACGGCGAAGATCGGAAGATTTCTGGCGGATGCGTGTGATCGTATTCTTTTCCGCATAATACCTTTCCAGGACTTCTGACATCGTATCGTAAGTTTCCGTGTGCATGTCCTTATACTGGGTAAGCAAAAAGGCTGCATATTCCAGCGGAACTTTTCCGTCATAGACAATATTCGGCGTAAAAGCATGGGTTTCAAGATCCTCCATCATCCGTTTCAGGGTATGGAAAAGGTGAATCTGCTCGATCTCCTGAAAAGAATTTGCACTCTGATCCGACTCCAGGTTGCTGCGGTGGCAGAGTTCTTCGGCAATCAGCGGACTGATACCGGTCAGAGTTGTATAGATCGCCTTTGAGAGCGGCATCGGCTTCTGGCAGACACTGCTGAAAAATTCTTCTTCTGTGATCGTCTGTGGATCGTACTTATGTTGCGTTTCCGGGATAAAATACATCCGCCCCGGAAGGACTTCACGCACGGAGCTGACCTGTGCGGAGACATGTTTGATGGAGTCCAGGATCATGCCGTCCTCCTGGCAGAAAATAATATTGCTGTGCTTGCCCATCAGCTCGATAATCAGAAGCTTGCGGCAGATATCACCCAGTTCATTTAAATGCTCAATCTCCATATTTAAGATACGTTCCATGCCAGGCTGCCAGATCCTGAGGATGCGTCCGCTTCCGATATGCTTACGCAGCAGCATACAGAAATTCGGGGCAGTCATAGGACCGGTCTTGTTCTGATCTGTCAGATAGACCAGCGGAAGGCTCGCACTGGCAGAAACAAGAAGACGGTATTGTTTACGGTTATTTTTTATAGTAAGCATCAGCTCATCTTTTTCCGGCTGTGCGATTTTGTTGATTTTTCCGCCTGCAAGAGCATGATTCAGTTCCCATGCCATGCAGGAGATGACGGTTCCGTCAAGTGCCATATCAATTTCCTCACTTTCTGAATATTAAGACGTTTGAGTCAAAAGATGCCGTACGGATCCTAAAGCCATAAACCGCTCCTGTGCAAGCACATTGATGTTTCTGACTTTTGATCCCGACATTTTTTACTATCATAACATTTTATCGGGAGAAGAACAATATTTCTTTGGAAAAGCTTGCTATACCATGACAGCATATGTTAAAATCAGACAAATCCTTTGTGCTTTTGAAGAGGGAAAAGTGACAAAGAAAACAAAAACAGGAGGATATTTTTATATGAAAAAGAAAAAGTGGGAACTGGCTGCCATGACAGCTGTAACAGCTTTTCTGATGCTTGGAACAAAAGCAGAAGCGATGGATGATGCCTATCGTATGCCTCAGCTTTCCGGTGTCACAAAAACCTGGGTTTATCAGGGAGAAACTTCTGATCAGAACTGGGAGCGTATGCTTGCGGATGACCAGGAGGACGGCGATCTTACGTCCGTGATCAAAAGCAGCGGAAGTGTCAATACGTCCAAAACAGGAACTTATGTGCTCTCCCGAAGTGTAACCGATTCGGATCAGCATACTGCTGCACTCGATACGCAGGTTACGGTGCTGGATAGAAATGCATCTGAAGAAGAGAAAAGCATTCAGCGTATTTTGTATACACTTCCGGATGCATCACATCTGACCGGCATCAGTTTCAACCGTGGCTATTACCATGACCGGCAGAATCTCGGACTGTGGATGCCGCATGGAAGCAGTCTTCAGATCCGTATCGTCAATGCAGAGGAATTTCAGCAGGATCTTACCGTTCAGTTTAAAAACGATGATTCGCAGACAGAGTCTTCCGCGACCATTCCAAAAGATGGCAGCTGGGTGACTTTATCCAATACGTTCACCGGTGATAATGGAGAAGAAAGTGCCGACAGCGTGCCGTTTATCACAACACCGAAAAATACGGCCGTTCAGCCGGTTATCGAATACCGATGGACCGACGATCTGAAAGAAATCCCATATTATCGCTACGGAGATTCCCAGCAGGCATTTTTTGATTCCTGGGAGGAAAGTCAGGCACCGTTTGCGATCATAGAGGGAAGTGCCGCAACGTTCCTTGTTCCGATCTGTGATAAGAATAACATTCTGAACTCTTCCTATGGCAACAAAAAAGAAGTTTACCGTTTTAAAACACTGGATGAGATGCTGGACTGGTATGCATCCTTTGTAAAACAGTACGATGCTTATTCCGGTCTTGACTATTATGCAAAAGATCCATGGAATCAGGATATCCGTGCAAAATTTTTCATCAAAGCAAATGCCCATGGGGCAGGGCAGGCTTATTATACAACCGACCACAGTGCTTATAATGGAAAAAGTCTTGAGACATACCTGGTGCGGGACTGGCTTTCTCTTCATGAATTTGGTCATGGATACGAGGGTGCGATCGCTTCTCAGGAAAATCCTTTTGTGGAAACAACCAACAATATTCTGGGCTATTATTTTGAGCCGACTTATCGCCCGGCTGAGGATTTTGGCTGGCTGCTCGGTGATTTTTCCGGCACAAAAAGTGAACGTTATGCACAGCTTGGAAACCGCATGAAAGAAAGCCTTGCTTCCAGCAATACGTTTGCCGATATTGTATCCGATCCATGGCATTACAACGTAAGCCTTTATATGTTTACCAACCTCATGGACAAACTCGGTCCGCAGCAGGCTGTTTCCGCAATGCATTCTCATTACCGGGAAGTTTATTATAAAACCGGCAAAAAAATGGGATCATCCGACGCCCTTGCGGAAAGTCTGGACAGCCTGGATTATAACGTGCTTCCTTACTTTGCATCCTGGCATATCCTCCCGTCAGGAAGGATTGCCGATCAGGTCTATGCGATGGACAAGCCGATGATCTATTATCTCAAGGAACTGATCCCGGACGATGCTGTGTGTGAGAAAACAAGGGCAGCACTTGGACTGGACGGCATCTACAGTCTGGTAAGCACCGATGACCTGGCAGATACCGGATATACCAGCAAAGTCCGTTTGAATATTCAGATCGATGATCTGACACAGATCAAAGGCAAAACGATCCGGATCAAAAACGGCAGCAAGATTGTAAAAGAAGTGACTGTTTCTTCAGGTGAAATACAGCTGGAACTTCCGGTCGGTATCTATGAGCTTGAGATGCCGCTGCCAAAGACAACTGCTTATCAGTACGATAACGAATATTTGATCGCATCCGCCGGAAACGTATCAAAAACAGTCTCCTATACCAGACAAACCGGAAATCCGCTGGCAGACGATATGCAGATCAAGATGCTTGGCCTTGGGGATGCATCCGTAGCATCCGTCAAGATTGATACAAACATGCAAAAACTGACCTGGACGGTAAATAGTACCACACCGCATTTTTATCTTGATGGTACTTACATCAGCATCCGGGTACTTGATCCGGATGGAAATGAGCTTTTGAACCAGGCTTTGCAGGCGAATGAAAAAGCAGATGGCGGAAACTTTGAGGTCGATTTTAAAACAGGTTCCACGCTGATTCTCTATCACCGAGAGGCAAGAGGAAGACAGCGTTTTGTAAGTTCCTACACCGGCGAGTCTTTAGAAGAATATCAGCTTGCAGCAGCTGAGCAGACTGCCACTTACCGTATGACAGACAAAGGCCTGATGCAGGACGACTGGAGCAAAGAAAAACAGATGCAGGTTTATCTGCAAAGTTTAGAACAGTATTCTGCCTTTCTGATGAGCCATATCACAAAGGCTGAGATCGCCGATTCAGAAAAATATCATAATGAAAAGACAACACTTTTGCTTGCATATGAAAAACTGGATCAGGCAGCAGCAGACAATTATCGGAACAGCTACGGTATTCTGATCGGACAGAAACCGGAAGTCTCTTATGGTTACACACAGATCGCACCGGAGCATTTAAAAGGAAGTGCTGACAGTGAACATCCGGGAGAAGAGGCTTCTCTGGCCGTTGACGGAAAAAAAGATACTATATGGCACAGCAATTATGGAAACGGCACAAAAGCAGATATTGCCGGCAATAAAAACAATACCTACACCATTCTTCTGGATCAAAAGACGGATATCGGAAAACTGACTTACCTTCCAAGACAGACCGGAAATAATAACGGAATTATTTTGAAATATGAACTTTCCTACAGTCAGACAGAAGATGGTGATGATTTCCAGATCATCCCTCTGACAGACAATACCTGGGCAAATAACCGGACAGAAAAAAGTGTTTCTCTGGATCTTGCAGATGTAAGAAGAATCCGCATCCGTGCACTTTCCACGGCCGGAACCCTTGCAGATACCTATATTTCCGCAGCTCAGTTTTCTCTTTATGAAAAATACAGTATCTACGACAAACATACCTATCTCAGTGATCTTTATCAGACGCCTGACGAAAATGGAAATACGGTAAAAGAAAACGCAAATGCCGACGGGACAACGATCACACTGAAAACAAACGAAAAAGAACGAACCTTTGAAAAAGGAATCGGCATGAGATCCGGTGATACTGCCGTCTGGGATATCTCAGGGCTGAACAGCGATGCACTCTCCTTATGGATCGGTATGAATAAAAAAGGAACTTCTGATGCATCAGTACAGATTTACGGCGACGGAACGTTGCTTTACACTTCTGTTCCATTTAATGGAAGTGACAATGCCATTTCCGTTTATCTGGATATCACCGGCGTAAAGATTTTAAAATTCTGTGCAGATGGCAAAAACGGATCAGAACAGATCGCTCTTGCAGATGTCATGCTTGAAAATCAGAAAGACAAAGAAACCCTGAATTTAAAAGTCGGGGATCAGGCAGTGTTTCTTCGAAACACTTCCCTTACACCGGAAGACCGCGGAAAAGCAACGTTTGTCAGCAGTGATCCTTCCGTGGCAACGGTAAATGAAAGGGGTGTTGTGACCGCACACAGTACCGGAAGTGCAACGATCCAGGTAAAATTTGGCAGCAATGAGACAGTTGTATGCAAAGTAACTGTAACAGAAAAGCCAAAGAGAAAGGAACCGGAAACACCGGATACGGAAAACAGGATACCTTCTGTATCTGACAAACCGGAAACACCGGAAAGCGGCAACACCAGACCATCGCAAAAGATTCCCTCTGTTGGCAGTGTGAAAAAATTAAATGGTGTCCACTATACTGTTACAAAAACTTCCGCAAAAGGCGGAACGGCGGAAGTAACGAAAATAACCGGCAAAAAACGCAAGATTACCATTGCATCCGAAGTGAAAATCAACGGATTTTCTTTCAAAGTTACTTCCGTCCGGAAAAATGCCGCTAAAAGCAACAAAAAGATCAGCACTCTGACTATCGGAAAAAATATCATTTCCATCGGTGCAAACAGTTTTTCCGGATGCAAAAATTTAAAGAATATTACATTTAAAGGAACAAAATCCATAAAAATCAAAGCAAAAGCACTGGCAGGTACTTCCAGAAAGATAAAGATAACCGTACCCAAAAAAATTTCTGCAAGGGCATTGAAAAAACTGAAAAAGAATCTGCAAAAAGCCGGGATCAGCAAAAAAGCTGTTTATCAAAAGAAATGATCCGTATAGTATAAAAAGAAAAAGAAATACGGTCAAAGCTTGACGGAAAAGTCAAAAATATGCTATGCTTATCCAAGAATAGTTTGTGCATATTAAACAAAAACCGTTTTGAATTATGCAAAACTATTTTTCTGGTATTGTCTATTTTCTAAAGAAGGGAGAATGAAAATGAAAACAAGACATAAAATCATGAGTTTCTTGCTTTCAGGTGCTATGGTATTCAGCCTGTTGCCGGCATCGGCAATTGGTACAGTAAAGGCAGCTTCTGTGAATTATGCACTGACTGCAACAGCAACCGCATCTGGAAGTGAAACATCGGCATTTGGTCCGGAAAAGGCAAAAGACGGAGATACAACAACAAAAACTTCCCGCTGGGCAAGTGAAGAACGTGATGCAAGTGAGAGCAATCCACACTGGCTGGCCATGGATCTTGGTGAAGTCAAGACTGTAAACAGTGTTATCATCACCTGGGAGAGACGAAATCCAACCAATTATGCAATCGAAACTTCCGAAGACGGAAGCACATGGAAAGCGGTAAAAACTTTTACTTCTGCTCCTGCGGAAAAAAAGCAGATCATCAATCTGGATAATCCGGTGCAGACCAGATATATCCGTGTCCGCATCAATACGTTTAACCCAACCGCAGAAGGCATTACCTGGAAAACAGTTTCCATCTATGAATTTGAAGTTTATGGGGAAAAACAGAGCAGCGGAAGTGAAGTCTGGGATGCTCTGAACAATCTGACGGTAAAAGCAGGGGATAAAAAGTTAAATCTGCCGACCGTAGAGGGCGGAAAAGTAGAAGCCTATGCAGACTATGAACAGATCATCGACACAGACGGAACCATTTATCAGCCTCTGGAAGATAAGACCGTTTCTGTTGAATTTAAAGTTACCGATCAGAACAACAAGGTAACAAAAAAAGAGATTGCAATTACCGTTCCTGGAACGCATACAGCGACCGCAGATGAGAATGCAAAACCTGCCGTTCTTCCGGAACTGGCAGAGTGGGCAGGTGCTACCGGCAATTTCACCATATCGAAAAACTCACGCATCGTGATCAATGCTGCTGACAAAGATACACTTTCTTCCATGGCAGAAGCATTTGCAGCAGATTATAAAGACATTGTCGGAAACGATATTTCCGTTGTATATGGAAGTGAAAGCGATGTGAAAGCAGGAGATTTTTATTTTGCATTGACAGCAAAAGGAAAAGGCCTGAAAGACGAAGGTTATCTTTCACAGATCGGAGATTCCATCAAAACAGAATCCGAGACTGCAACAGGTGCTTACTGGGCAACCAGAACCTTCCTGCAGATCCTGAAGCAGAACAAAACGACGATTCCGAAAGGAACAACCAGAGACTATCCAAAATACAAAGTCAGAGGTGTGATCCTGGATGTCGGACGAAAAGCAACCGAACTTCAGACCGTAAAAGATGTTGCGGCAACAATGTCCTGGTACAAGATGAATGACTTACAGGTACATCTGAATGATAACCTGATCTTCCTTGAGGACTACTGGGATACCAATGCGGAGACTACGATGCAGAACAGCTTTACAAAGGCCTACGCTGCTTTCCGTCTGGAATCTTCTGTAAAAAATGATGAAGGTAAAACTGCGACAGCAACCGATCTGTATTATACAAAAGATCAGTTCCGCAGCCTGATCAAAGATTCCAGAACGATCGGTGTCAATATCGTTCCGGAAATCGATGTACCGGCACACGCACTGGCATTTACAAAAACATTCCAGAACTGTGCTTTAAAGAAAATGAATTCCAGCAATTGGAAACGTCCACTGACAGATCATCTGGATCTTTCCAAACCGGAATCCACGCAGCTGGCAAAAAATATCTTCTCCGATTATATTGATGGAGAAAATCCTGTTTTCGATGAACAGACAACCGTACATATCGGTGCGGATGAGTACGAAGACGATGCAACCCTGTACCGCAATTTTGTAAATGAAATGGATGATTATATGAAGTCCAAAAACCGAAAAATGCGTATGTGGGGCGGTCTTACCAGAATCAAGTCTGATACAGAAGTCCGCGGCGATGGTGTGGAGATCAATGTATGGAGCAAAGACTGGGCAGATCCTACGGAAATGTACAATCTTGGCTTTGAACTGATCAACTCTCTGGACTCCAATGTATATATCGTTCCGGCAGCAGGATACTATGCAGATTATCTGAATGCTGCAAGCCTCTATGCAAACTGGAAACCGAATGTATTTAAAAGCGGTAATTTAAATACAACGATTCCGGCCGGTGATCCGCAGATGATCGGTGGTGCTTACGCACTGTGGAATGACTCCATCGATACCAGAGGAAACGGTGTCACAGACTATGATGTCTTTGACCGTATCTACCAGCCGATGTCTGCACTGAGTGAAAAACTCTGGGGCGAAGGCACAAAGACATACAACGAAGTAAAAGCAACCACTGCAAAAGTTTCCACTGCTCCGAACACCAATCCGTATCATGAAATTGAAAGTGCGGGAAGTACTTACGCAGAATACAATTTTAACAAAGAAGACGGAAGTGATGCTTCCAAGAACAAATACAATGCAGTGTCTGCTGAACATGCAACTTACACAGAAGGAAAAGTCGGCAAAGCCCTGTCTATGGAAAGTGATACCTGCATTGAAACACCGCTTGACAAATCTCCGGCAGGAACCAGCCTTTCCTTCTGGGTGAAAAAGGCAGCAGGAGGATCCTCTGATGAACAGGTTCTGTTTGAAGGTTCTTCCACACTTGGTGATTACACGATCAAAGCCGTTCAGAAGAATACCGGAAAAGTCGGATATTCCAGAGAAGGTTATGATTATTCCTTTGACTATACACTTCCGGAAGACGAATGGGTACATCTGACGATCAAAGGCTATAAAGACAAAGCAGAACTGTATGTAAACGATTCTGATACTGCTATTCCGGCTGTTATGGATACTGCAACAAAGCTTGGTACACAGTACCGTCTTGCAACATTAAACATCCCGATCAAATACATCGGAAGCACGACTGGAAACAGTTTCAATGGTCTGATCGATGAAATCGAACTGACAAACGATCAGGATGACAGCATCATCCCTACAACGGATTTCAGCTTCACCTGTGATAACGAGCAGAATCCGGCAGAGGGCAGCGACGGTCCGATCTCCAATGCATTTGACGGAGATACCAGCACCTTATGGCACAGCCAGTACTCACCATCCATAAAAGCACTTCCGGCAACGTTTACCGTAGATATGGGCAAAGAATATAAGATCAACAAACTGACTTATGTTCCAAGACAGTCCGGCGGAGCAAACGGATATATCACAAGCTATGATTTGTATGTCAAGAAAGCAGAAAGTGATGACTGGACACAGGTTGTAACAGATGGTGTATGGGCATCTGATACAAAAGAAAAGACCGCAAAATTCAACACAGTTGATGCAAGATATATCAAATTTGTTGCAAAAGAGGGAAGCAATGGTTTTGCTACTGCAAGCGAATTCCATATCCATCAGGTTCTGAATGAAGAAGAACAGGAAGTAACAAAAGCTCAGGAAGCACTGAATGAAGCGGTAAATGACAGCAGCATAAAAGGTATTTATGAAGCAGGAAATGCAGACGGAACGTATACAAGTGCAAGCTGGACAGCATTCAAGGAAGCATACGAAGCAGCAAAAGCACCATCTGAAGGAGCAAGTGCAGAAGAACTGAAGACACTGCTGACAAATCTCCAGAGTGCAAAAGCTGGTCTGAAAAATGCAGCCGTAGAATCAGCAAAAGAAACACTGAAAGCAGAAGTAGATAAAGCAGAGAATAAGAATATCTATGAAGCTGGTAATGCAGACGGTACTTACACAAAAGACAGCTGGACAGCGTTCAAAGAAGCATACGAAGCAGCAAAAGCAGCATCCGAAGGAGCAAGTGCAGAAGAACTGAAGACACTTCTGACAAATCTCCAGAGTGCAAAAGCTGGTCTGAAAAAAGCAGAAAGCGAAACAAACCCGACTGAGAAACCGACTGAGAAACCAACCGAGAAACAGCCTGTCGAAGAAACCGAAGCACCACAGAAAGCAAATAAGACCGTCAGAAAGAATGTGACTTACCGTGTTCTGGATGCTAAGAAAAAAACAGCCGTTGTTGTTGGTGTTGGAGGTAAAAAAGGGAAAAACGTTACTTCTGTATCCATCGCAAAAACAGTGAAGATCAATGGCGTTACCTATAAAGTAACCAAGATTGGCAAAAACGCATTCAAAGGCTGCAAGTATCTGAAGAAAATTACAATCGGAAGTAATGTGAAGAAGATTGAAAAAGGTGCATTTGCAAACTGCCGAAAACTTGCAAGTATCAATATGAAAAAGGCAAATGGAATCACATCCATCGGAAGCAAGGCCTTCAGCAAGATCAATTCAAAAGCAAAAGTGAGCGTACCTTCCAAAAAACTTTCCAAATATACAAGAATGCTGAAAAAAGCTGGACTTCCAAAGAAAGCGGTTATTAAAAAATAGAAATATGCTTTAAAAGCATATCTTCCGGAAAAAGAGACGGAGAGAACAAAATCTGTTTTCTCCGTCTTATTTTTCTTTGTTTTTCGGTTGACGCTTCCGACGCTTTCGACTATAATAAAAATAGTATGGCTTTCTATGCCGCAATTTTGAAAGAAAAGAGCGAATATAATTATGATAAAAAGTATGACAGGCTTTGGAAGATATGAAAATCACCAGGGCGACCGCAAGTTTACGGTTGAGATGAAGTCCGTCAACCACCGCTATTTTGATTCCAACATCAAAATGCCGAAAAAACTCAGTATTTTTGAATCTGCTATTCGAAATCTTCTCAAAGAATATATACAGCGTGGAAAAGTTGATATTTTTATTACTTATGAGGATTTCACAGAAACCAATGTCTCTTTGAAATATAACGAGAACATTGCAGCAGAGTATGTAAAATATTATCAGCAGCTTTCGGAAAAATTTGATCTGCCAAATGATATCCGTGCCTCCGTGATCGGACGCAGTCCGGAAGTTTTCACAATGGAAGAGCAGCCGGTAGATGAACAGGAGATCTGGGCAGTCCTTGAAACAGCACTTCGTGGGGCATGCGAGCAGTTTGTAGAATCCCGCATCCGGGAAGGGGAAAATCTGAAGCTGGATCTGATCGAAAAACTGGACGGTATGCTTACCGATGTGGCAGCGATTGAAAAACGTTCCCCGGAAATTCTTCAGGCATATCGCACCAAACTGACTGAAAAAGTAAAAGAACTGCTTAGTGACACACAGCTCGAGGAGAGCCGTATCGCAACAGAAGTGATTCTTTATGCAGACAAAATCTGCACGGATGAAGAAACGGTTCGTCTGCACAGCCATATCGAGAGCATGAAACAGACACTGCAAACCGGCGGAAGCATCGGCAGAAAACTGGACTTTATAGCCCAGGAAATGAACCGGGAGGCAAATACTATTTTGTCCAAAGCAAACGACCTGGAAACTTCCAATCTTGCGATCAATCTGAAAACAGAGATTGAAAAAGTAAGAGAGCAGATCCAGAATATAGAATAGGGGGGATACGATTGTCAGGATTGATCAATATCGGGTTTGGCAATGCAGTCAATACCGCCAAAGTCGTGGCAGTCATCAACCCGGATGCAGCACCGGTCAAACGTCTGGTGTCCCATGCAAGAGAAGAGGGACGCATCATTGATGCCACACAGGGAAGACGTACCAAGGCTGTGATCATCACGCAGGAAGACCATATCATTCTGTCGGCACTGCAGCCGGACACGATCGCAAAACGTTTTTCACAAAAAGATGCATTTCAGGAACGAGAGGCTCAAGGAGGCAGTTTATGAATAAAAAAGGCATTCTGATTATTTTATCCGGATTTTCCGGAGTAGGAAAAGGAACCGTTGTCAGACGTCTTCTTTCCGATTACGATAATTACGCACTTTCCATTTCCGCAACAACACGAAAACCACGTGAAGGAGAAGAAGACGGGGTGTCGTATTTTTTCAAGAGCAAAGAAGAGTTTGAACAGATGATAAAAGAAGACTCTTTTATCGAACATGCCAGATATGTTGAAAATTACTATGGTACGCCAAAAGCATATGTACAGGAACAGTTAGATGCCGGAAAAGATGTGATTCTGGAGATTGAGATCCAGGGGGCTTTAAAAGTAAAAGAAAAATACCCGGATGCTCTGATGCTGTTTCTGGTTCCGCCGGATGCACAGACGTTAAAAGAGCGTCTGGTTGGCCGTGGCACGGAAACAGCCGATGTCATCCATGACCGTCTGGAACGTGCAGCACAGGAAGCCCAGGAAATGGGCTCTTATGAATACATTATTGTAAATGATGATCTGGATACCTGTGTGAAACAGGTGCACGAATTGATACAGAGTGCACACTGTAAGAAATCCCACAATACAGCATTTATCAAAGAACTGCAGCAGGATATGAACTGCTTTTTGAAAGGAGAATGATTTTATGTTACATCCATCTTACACAGACTTAATGAAAGTTGCAAACAGTGAGGTAAATGAAGGCGAAACACCTGTCGTAAACAGCCGCTATTCTATCGTAATGGCAACGGCAAAACGTGCCAGAGAACTGATCGACGGTGCACCGGCACTGGTATATAGCGACGGCAAAAAACCGCTGTCCATCGCAGTAGAAGAATTAGATAAAGGAAAGATCAAAATCCTGGCTGAAGATGAGAGCGGTGAAGATGAAGAATAAGAAAATTTTATTTATCTCTCTTGGCTGTGACAAAAACCTGGTTGATTCGGAAGTGATGCTTGGCATCCTCGCTGACCGCGGCTTTGAGATGACGGACACGGAAGTCGATGCGGATATTATCATCATCAACACCTGCTGTTTTATCAATGATGCTAAAGAAGAAAGCATCAACACGATCCTGGAAATGGCAGAATATAAAAAGACCGGTCCGTGCAAGGCTCTGATTGTAACGGGCTGTCTGGCACAGCGTTATAAACAGGAGATTGTCGATGAAATACCGGAAGTCGATGCGGTGATCGGTACTTCCAAGTACGATGAGATTTTTGATGCAGTAGATCAGGCTTTAAAAGGTTCTCATTTTCTGGATGTAGATGATCTTGACCGGCTTCCGTCCGTACCCGGCAAGCGTATTCTGACAACAGGCGGGCATTATGCACATCTGAAGATTGCAGAGGGATGTGACAAGCACTGTACCTACTGTATCATCCCGAAGATTCGCGGCAATTACCGCAGCGTCCCGATGGAGCAGTTACTTGCAGAAGCCGCTTCGCTTGCCGAGCAGGGCGTAAAGGAACTGATACTGGTTGCACAGGAGACAACGCTGTACGGCATGGATCTGTACGGTAAAAAGTCACTGCATATCCTTCTCCAGGAACTTGCAAAGATCAAAGGGATCCGCTGGATCCGTATCCTGTACTGCTATCCGGAAGAGATATATCCGGAACTGATCGAGACGATCAAGAATGAGAAAAAAGTCTGTCACTATCTGGACATGCCGATCCAGCATGCCAGCGATGCCATTCTCAAACGCATGGGAAGACGCACGACAAAAGCACAGTTAAAAGAAACCGTTTCCCTTCTTCGAAAAGAGATTCCGGATATTGTTCTGCGAACCACGCTGATCGCCGGCTTCCCGGGAGAGACACAGGAGCAGCATGAAGAACTGATGGAATTTGTCGATGAGATGGAGTTCGAACGCCTTGGCGTCTTCACTTATTCACCGGAAGAAAACACACCGGCAGCCTCTATGCCGGATCAGATTCCGGAAGAAGTAAAAGAAGAGCGAAGAGATGCCATCCTGGAACTTCAGCAGGAGATCGCTTTTGATAAAGCAGCCGACATGGTCGGACGTACCTTATATGCCATGATCGAGGGAAAAGTAGCGGATGAGCCTGCCTATGTCGCAAGAACCTATGCCGATTCCCCGGATATTGACGGTTATGTCTTTGTCAACACAGGCGAGATGCTGATGTCCGGCGATTTTGTAAAAGTAAAGATCACAGGTTCCGCAGAATACGATCTGATCGGAGAGCTTGTATAACAAGTAGTTTCTGTGATAGGAAAAAATAAAGTGCGTAAACTCGAAATATTATTTTCGCAGCTTACGCACTCTCATTTTCTAAACAGTACTCATGCACCCCGGCAGTTTGATATCTGAACAGCCTGATAAAAGAATCTATTCGCCTGCTTCACTTTCCGCAGTTGTTTCCGTTGTTTCGGAACCTGCCATTGTTTGCATTTCATCGGTTAAGGTATAAAGAATATACAAATTCTCTGCTTTTTCCGGAATGTCCTTTGCTTCCACGGTTCCGCCCTGGATACTCTGGATCAATTCTTTTGATACATCAAATGTAACGGCTTTTACTTCTTCACCGCCGCTGTTTTCTGCAACGCCTTCGTAATGGATTACATCGTACTTGTCCGGATTGTTTTTCACAAACTGGATGATGTTGTAGTAGTTCTGCTCTACGGTCTGGTCTTTGGTACGTTTTGCCTGGATCTTGACTTTCAGCGTGCACACCTGTTTTCCGTTTTCAGTTGTCTCATCCTGACTTAAAACTTTGCCGTAAGTAACTGGTGCATCTGCAGAGTTACGCTTCAGGGAGCTTACAACACCACCCTGGTCAATCCAGCCCATGTCGGTACCGATGATGCTGACCGCACAGATGATAAATGCAGCAACTGCAAAGAAAATAACACCTTTCCGGTTAAAATCAAACCGCATCCGGATCTTATTCTTTTTCTTTTTTTCTTTATACATTTTCTGTTCATAAGGTTTCTTTTTCATAGCATTACCTTTTGTCGAAATCGACGATCCTTTCTTAATTAATGTCCCTTGACAAAATATGATGCCAGGGTCAAAAGCCTGAAACCACGATGTGCTTGCACAGGAGTGGTTTTATGGCTTAATGACCCGCCCCGATATGAGCATAAAAGTGGAGCGTAAGCTTCACGATATGCGAATATTGGGTAGAATTGTGGAAGTACGAAGTACGGAACAATTCGTATGGCATCTTTTGACCCCAACATCCAAAATATTTTACTATAATTTCTAATGAAAAGCAATGTATTCCTTACACCATTTCATGGTTTTGGCAAAAAAGAAGCAGAACAGTGGACAAATAGATTTTCTTGCCGTATAATTGTTTGGAATGGGTCAAGGGAGAAACAGGTGCAAAACAGATGTCTGTATACGCACCTGTGTTTATGGGATTTGCAAAAGTGCCACCTATGGCTCACAGAATGATGTCAGCCGCATCATTCACTATATTTCAAAGACAGGAGAAAACAAAATGAATGTGCCAAATACGTTAACGGTTCTTCGCGTCATTATGATTCCGTTTTTTGTACTGTTTATGCTCGGCGATATCACAAGTGTGGATAAGTATATTGCACTCGGTATTTTTATTGCAGCGAGCCTGACCGATACTCTGGACGGTTATCTTGCAAGAAAGAACAATCAGGTCACAAATTTCGGAAAATTTATGGATCCTCTCGCAGATAAACTGCTGGTATGTGCTGCAATGATCTGCCTTATGGATTTGGATCGCCTTCCAAGCTGGATCGTGATCATTATCATCAGCCGCGAATTTATCATCAGCGGATTCCGTCTGATCGCTGCGGATAATGGCATTGTAATTGCCGCAAGCTGGTGGGGCAAAGCAAAAACAATCTCTCAAATGATCATGATAATTCTTCTGGTTGCAGACTTTGGCGGTGTTTTTGATATGATCGGTCAGGTGATGATCTATCTTGCACTGGTCCTTACCGTAGTATCACTTGTGGATTATATCGCCAAAAACAAACAGGTTCTGAAAATGCAGAATTAAAAATACGTTAGGAGGTTTACAACATGGTTGTAGAACTGGTATGTGTTGGAACAGAACTGCTGCTTGGAAACATTGTCAATACAAACGCTGCTTTTCTGGCCAGACAGTGTGCCATGCTTGGATTATCCATGTATCATCAGTCTGTGGTCGGAGATAATGAAGAGCGATTAAAAGAAACGATCCGGACGGCACTTGACCGTTCTGATATCGTGATCCTCTGCGGCGGACTTGGTCCGACACAGGACGATCTGACCAAAGAGACGGCTGCTGCTGTGATGGGGTTTCCACTGGTAGAAGATGCACACAGCAAAGAACGCATCGAAGAATATTTTAAAAACAGTCCGTTTAAAATTATCACAGACAACAACTGGAAACAGGCTCTGGTTCCGGAAGGATGCATCGTCATCGACAACCACAACGGAACCGCACCCGGCATTATCATGGAAAAAGATGGAAAGTCCATGATCCTGCTCCCAGGTCCGCCAAATGAGCTGATCCCGATGTTTCATCAGGATATTTTTCCTTATCTGAACAGACTGCAGCCGGAAACTATTTATTCCGTCATGGTGAAATTGTGCGGTGTGGGAGAGAGCTTGGTAGAGACAGAGATTCTCGATCTGATCGAGGCACAGGAAAATCCAACGATTGCCACTTACGCCAAAACAGGCGAAGTCCATCTGCGTGTGACTGCCAGAGCCTCGGATGAAAAAGAAGCCAGAAAGCTGTTAAAACCGATGCTCAAAGAATTGAAAAAACGCTTCGGCAGTCATATTTATGCGACGAATGAGGCAACGACACTGGAAGAGAGCATTGTGGCACTTTTAAAAGAGAAAAATCTGACACTTACGACAGCCGAATCCTGTACAGGTGGTATGCTCTCAGCAAGACTGACCAATGTTCCCGGTGTTTCAGAAGTGTTCAAGCAGGGATTTGTTGCCTATTCCAACCGTGCAAAGCGGAAATTGCTCGATGTAAAAAAGAACACGCTGAAAACATATGGGGCGGTCAGTGAAAAGACAGCCAAAGAAATGGCCAAAAATGGGGCATTTATCACTGGTTCCGATATCTGCGTTTCCATCACCGGACTTGCGGGTCCGGACGGAGGGACAGAAACGACGCCGGTCGGGCTTGTCTATATCGCATGTGCATATCAGAATGAACTTCGCATCAGGGAATTTCATTTCAAAGGAAACCGTCAGAAGATCCGTGAGCTTTCTACGGTCAATGCCCTGACCTTACTTCGCAACTGTATCCTGGAAAAAGAAACCGCTGGAAAATAAAACAAAAGCTTCCATTTCGGAGAAATCCGTCTGGAAGCTTTTTTATGCTTCTGTTATTTGATCAGACGCATCATCATGCGGATTTTTTCAATCCTGGCTATTTCTTCTTTTGATTTTCCCTGTTTCATAACTTCTATGATCAGATTGGTTTCTTCCGGTGTAAAGGTCATACCGTTTTGCCTGGAACGTGCGGCGACAGCCATAAGAAACGGCATCAGTTCATTCTGACTTTTCGATGCCCCCTGGCCGCTCATAGAAAAGAGCATCTGTAGCTTTGCCGGATCAATGCCGGAAAGCCTGCTGTCATTCATCCATGAGGTTTTGTTCTGGTTCAGTGATCCATTCTGTAGATTTTCTGAACCCGGATTCTGATTGCTCATCGTTATTTTCCCCTCCCGAAAAATCCTGCATCGTTTCCAGTAACTTCATCATCTCCATCATGCTCTGAAACTGTTCCATCATTTCCCTCTGTCCTCTCCGGCAAAAAGGTGCAATGCTCTGAAACAGATCGGTTACGGAATGAGAAGGAAGTGCCATTGCCGTAAGATCAGCGGCAGGATGCGTATGGTAATAATTCCGGATATTCTGGATTTCCATCCATTTAACCAGAAAAGCAGCCCCTGCCTGTTTTTGGGACGGCAAATAGGGCAGCAATGCTTTCAGAATCAAAAGAGAATTTCCATTTGCAATCTTATCAATCGGTGTGAGCGGGTAAGATTCTTCCTGCTGTTCTTCCATCATCCTGTCACCTGCCAAAATTTCTCTCTCTGTAAGATATGCCAGAATCCTCGGAATATGAATCCTGTATAGCATCTTTGCCAGATCGTGCATCCTCTTATATGCAGGCACGTGTGGATTTTGACCTTTTTCCTCCAGTATCATAAAATAGAATGTATCCAAAAAAGAAAGGCCAGGAGATGAGACAGAAAATTGTAAGAGAAGGAAATGCGTTCTATGAGATAGATGACGAATGTATGAGAAAAAAAGAAGAGCAAAAGAAGAAAAAAGAATTCCAGCCAAAAGACAGCACATCCTCCAAAAAAGAACATTAAAAAGCCCCCGCCAACAGGCGGGGGAATATCTTTAGCAGAGGGAGCATCCGCATCCGTTGCCGCAGCCGATTCCATTTCCACAGCCGCACAGGAGAAGCAGTACGATCAGGATACAGCAGTTGTCGCCGCCAAGACCGTTTCCACAGCCGATTCCATTTCCATTGCCACAGCAGCAAAGCAGAAGGATGATCCAGAGAATGGAATTGCATCCATTATTGTTGTTTGTGTTTCCACATCCATTGTTTTCGCATCCGCATCCACAGTTTGTAGCTGCTACATCACTCATGTTTTCATTCCTCCGGAATTGATCTACACTTCATAATATGTTGTAAAACAAAAGTGGTTACAGAAGCACCTGAAAAATCTGATAGAGATTTAACGTACCATAGCCCCATTCGCGGTTTGGATAAAGAAGATTGCTGCTTCTTGTAGCACCGCGGATCAAAAGGCTTTTGATCTCACGATTTGTAAAATAACGGGGCGGATCACTTTGCAGTCCCCAGTTGACAAAAAGTGCCGTCGCCCCGGCTGTCAGTGCCGCAGAGATACTGGTTCCACTCTCTCTGCCAAATCCCGGCTTTGCAAATTTCGAAGCAGACGAGCGTGCCCCGTATACCTCCACGCCAGGTGATGCGATATCCGGTTTGATGTTTCCGGTTCTTGTATAACCGCGGCTGGACTGGATGAACAATCCTCCGGTCGCATGGTTATAAGCAGCACAGGTGATAACTCCTTCTGCATTTGACGGGCAGACAATCGTTGTATCCGGATTGGAATTCAAAAAGCGGGTATTTTCCATGGCAAATCCCGAAATCGGAAGCCAGATATGGAAAATACCAGAAGAAATCTGCCTTGGATAGATCTGAAATCCCCAGATGCCGGGTGTTGGATTCTGCACTCTCAGAAAGACAAGCTGACCTCCGGATGCGATCTCCACCGGCTCATAGGAGACCTCGATCACCGTCTGTTCCAGCAGAAAGGAAATGCTGGTGACAGAGCCGGCTCTTGGTGGGATCGGCGGGATCGTCTCTCCAAGCGGTGAGATCATGCCGACTGCAAACAGATCCGGCGGCGAAGCCCAAAGTTCCATGGTAAATCCTCCCTCATTTTCCGGGACAAGTACCTCGACATTCTGATAATCGGAAGTATTTTCCATTTTTCCGTAAAAATGATGTCCCCTCCCGGCCTCATTCCCGGCGGCAGAAACGACATAGACAGTATTCATGCGGCTTATGGTATCAAGAGCCTCTGCAAGCGGCATATACCCGGAGTGGTCTCCCTGATTGGTTCCAAGCCCAAAACAGATCACAAGTGGTTTCTGAGCTTGCCTTGCACACTGAAGCAGATAGCGAAGTGCCAGCATGATGTCCGTTTCCTGATAGGCGACGGCTGACTCACGGATCAGGAAAAAATCCCGCAGATTCTCTTTGGCAGGTTTCAGTTTTACTGCCACAATTTCAGATTTGGGTGCCGCACCGGAAAAATCCTGCAAAGGAAGGGCTGTTCCGGCTGCTACACTGGCAAGAAAGCTCCCATGACCATTTTCATCCACACTTGGCACAGTTTCCAGCGGATCCTCCAGATTTAACGCAGCATTCAGATTTTCGTTTGTATACTCCGATCCGTAGAAAAATCCATCCGGAGCAGTTCCACTTTGGATTGTCTGATCCCACAGGCGATAAATCCTGCTTCTTCCGTCAGATGTACGAAATGCCGGATGCGTAAAATCAATTCCCGTATCCAGAAAACCAATCAGAACCCCTTCCCCCTGATAGCCAAGAAGCGGCTGTGTCTGCACTTTTAGGATTCCGGAACTTTCCAGTGCAGAAGTATCCATCAGGGTATAAAGTTTGGGAATATTGGAATATCCGATCACATTCAGAATATTATCCGGAAGAAACTGCCGGTTAATGTGAATGATACCGTATCCTGGAACAGCCGCCTGTGCCCCGAATCGGAAAAATGCCTCTTCAAAATCAGTATCGGAACCGGTAATGGGGACAATCAGATCAAAATAATCCTCCGACAGAATCTTTTCTGTAGTAGAAACAGGCATAAAGATTCCTCTTTCCATCGTCATTTCCATTATCTTATGAGTGAAAAGCAACATATAGTATAGTAATGAAAAAACGGTGGACACTTATGGATCAGGTCAGACGAAAAACCAATGCCACATCTGCATATCAAAGACATCTCACAGGAAAAGGCGTTACGGTAGCCTTTTTAGATACCGGTATCAGCATGCATCCGGATCTGCAGGGCAGGATCCTTGCTTTCCGTGATTTTCAGAACGGGAAAAAATATCCGTACGACGACAGTGGGCACGGCACACATGTGGCAGGGATCTGCTGCGGGAGCGGACAGCTTTCCAGAGGCCAGTATGCCGGAATGGCACCGGGAGCCGGGATTGTAAGTGCAAAGGTACTTGACTACCATGGGAACGGCATGCGGGAACAGGTGTTATCCAGCGTGTCCTGGATTTTGAAAAACAAAAACCGCTATCATATAAAAATTTTAAATGTTTCCGTCGGTGCGGTGAACAGCCTGGAGGAAAAGAATGCCGTACTGGCAGAATGTATGGAACATGCCTGGGATGCCGGACTTGTGGTGGTGGTTGCTGCCGGTAATATGGGGCCACACGCCGGCAGTGTAACAGTTCCAGGAACCAACAAGAAAGTGATCACAGTCGGAGCCTTTGATGACTGCATTTTTCCGGGCGGCTGCTATTCCGGGAGAGGACCGACACAGGAATGTATCTGCAAACCGGAGATCACGGCTCCCGGATCAAACATCCGATCCTGCAGCAGCTCCTGGTATCTGGACGGCAGAAAATACTGTATCAAAAGCGGTACCTCCATGGCAGCACCCGTTGTCTCCGGTGCGATCGCCCTGCTTCTGGAAAAAGAACCACATCTTACAAACGTGGAAGTGAAAATGCGTCTTAAAAATTGTGCCCGAAATCTGAATCTGCCGAAATATCAGCAGGGATGGGGCATGATTGATGTAAATTTACTCTTGACATAAATGGTATAATTGTATACAATTATGCAAAAGGGCAAAACGCCGAATCTACAAATCAAGGAAGGTAATATAAATGGAAAACAGAAAAGTAAAATTTGATTCGCACACAAACCTGTTACAGCTTGAGGAGCATATGTACCCGCTGGTTGATGTCAAGACACCGAATGTGTTCCACAATCTGTTCCCATACGAAGAAGTTCCAAAGATCGCATTCAATGACCGTATTGTTCCGCATCATATGCCGGACGAGATCTGGATCACAGATACTACCTTCCGCGACGGACAGCAGTCACGTGCACCGTACACAACCGAACAGATCGTACGTATCTATGATTATATGCATCGGCTTGGAGGTCCGAAAGGAAAGATCCGTCAGTGCGAATTTTTCCTGTACAGCAAAAAAGACCGGGATGCTGTTTACAAATGTCTGGAGCAGGGTTATGAATTTCCTGAGATCACAAGCTGGATCCGTGCCAGCAAAAAGGATTTCGAACTGGTCCGTGATATGGGACTGAAAGAAACCGGTATTCTGGTAAGCTGCTCTGACTATCATATTTTTTATAAGATGAGAATGACACGAAAAGAAGCCATGGAGCATTACCTGAGTGTTGTCCGTGAATGTCTGGAGATCGGTGTCAGCCCGAGATGCCATCTGGAGGATATCACAAGAGCAGATATTTACGGTTATGTCATTCCGTTCTGTCTGGAGCTGATGAAACTGTCCAAAGAATATCAGATCCCGATCAAAGTCCGCTGCTGCGATACCATGGGTTATGGTGTCAATTATGCCGGTGCTGTGATCCCGCGTTCCGTACAGGGTATCATTTACGGTCTGATGGTCCATGCCGGTGTTCCTTCTGAAATGATCGAATGGCATGGTCACAACGATTTTTACAAGGCTGTCAGCAATTCCACAACGGCATGGCTCTACGGTGCGAGCGGAGTCAACTGTTCTCTGTTCGGTATCGGAGAACGTACCGGAAATACTCCGCTGGAGGCAATGGTGTTTGAATATGCACAGCTTCGCGGTACCCTCGACGGCATGGACACCACCGTCATCACAGAGATGGCAGATTATTATGAAAAAGAGATCGGTTATCATATTCCATCCCGTACACCGTTTGTCGGAAGCAACTTTAATGTAACAAGAGCCGGCATCCATGCGGACGGACTTCTGAAAAACGAAGAGATTTACAACATTTTTAATACTCAGAAATTCCTGAACCGCCCGGCTATGGTGGCTGTATCCAATACATCCGGGCTTGCCGGAATCGCACACTGGATCAACAGTTATTACCGCCTGCCGGATGAGAAAAAACTGACAAAGGATATGCCTCTTGTGTCTATGGTAAAAGAATGGGTGGACAAACAGTACGAAGAGGGCCGTGTCACCGTGATCACCGATAACGAACTGGTAAAAGTGATCGATGAAAGTTGCAAAAAGCTTTCCATTGCGTTAGTATAAGAGGTAGAGTATTTTGAGCAGTTATGAATTGGTTTATCAAAAACTTCGTGAAAACATTTTAAACGGTCATTATAAACATGGCGATGAACTGCGGGAAACTGCAGTCGGAAAAGAGATCGGTGTTTCCAGAACACCGGTCAGAGAGGCACTTCGTCAGCTGGAACTGGAAGGTCTGGTAACGATCTTCCCCAATCGCGGTGCTTTCGTCAACGGAATCTCCGAACAGGATGTACAGGATATTTACCTGATCCGTGCAAGGCTGGAGGGGCTTTGTGCCAGGATGGCGGCAGAGCGGATCGATGAATCCACACTGGAAGAAATGGAAGAGACCATGATGCTGACTGCATTTCATGAAGAGCAGGGACATTACGATCAGCTCTTTAAACTGGACAGCCGTTTTCACAGTCTGCTCTACGAAGCATGCAAAAGTAAGATTCTGGAACATGAACTGAAGATCTTCCATCAGTATGTACAGCAGGTGCGCAAAAACGCCCTGAAAAAAGAAGCAAGGGCAGAACAGTCCACAAAAGAACATATGGCTGTTATGGAAGCCATCAAAGCCCACAATGCCGATGAAGCAGACCGCCTGGCAACCAGACATATATTAAATTCAATCAAAAACCATCATTATACCAAAATCGAAAAACTTCTGGAAGAACAGCCCGGAGGCGACGTTTCTTCCGATGAGGAATAAAATCAGCTTTCTGATAAGTCAAAGGAGGACATCATGGACAAAATCAAAATGACAACACCACTGGTTGAAATGGACGGAGACGAGATGACCCGTATCCTCTGGAAAATGATCAAGGATGAGCTTCTACTCCCGTATATCGACCTGAAAACCGAATACTATGATTTGGGACTGGAGCACAGAAATGAGACGAACGACCAGGTTACCATTGACAGTGCACTGGCAAACAAAAAATACGGCGTGGCTGTAAAATGTGCAACGATCACTCCAAACGCAGCCCGCATGACGGAATACAATCTGAAAGAAATGTGGAAGAGTCCGAACGGTACGATTCGTGCGATCATGGACGGAACGGTTTTCCGTACACCGATCGTTGTAAAGGGCATCGAACCATGCGTACGCAACTGGAAAAAGCCAATCACACTGGCAAGACATGCTTATGGTGACGTTTACAAAGCTTCTGAGATCAAAGTACCTTGTGCCGGAAAAGCAGAACTGGTCTTTACCGCAGAGGATGGTACCGAGACAAGAGAACTAATCCATGAATTTGATGGTCCTGGTATTCTGCAGGGCATGCACAATACAGAGAAATCCATCCGCAGTTTTGCAAAGAGCTGCTTCAACTATGCACTGGATACCAAACAGGACCTCTGGTTTGCTACCAAAGATACGATTTCCAAAAAATACGATCACACCTTCAAGGATATTTTCCAGGAAACCTACGAAGAAGAGTATAAAGAACGTTTTGCAGAGGCAGGTATTACTTATTTCTATACTCTGATCGATGACGCAGTTGCCCGTGTCATGAAAGCAGAAGGCGGATTTATCTGGGCATGCAAAAACTATGACGGTGATGTTATGAGCGACATGGTTTCTTCTGCCTTTGGTTCACTGGCGATGATGACTTCCGTACTGGTATCACCGGACGGCAATTTCGAGTATGAAGCAGCTCACGGAACGGTTCAGCGTCACTATTATAAATACCTGAAAGGCGAAGAAACATCCACGAACTCCGTGGCAACGATCTTTGCATGGACCGGGGCACTCCGCAAACGCGGTGAGCTGGATAAGATTCCGCAGCTTGGCGTATTTGCAGACAAACTGGAAAAAGCAACCCTTACCACGATTGAAAGCGGAAAGATGACAAAAGACCTGGCACTGATTACCAGCATTGAAAATCCTACCGTTCTGAACAGCGAAGGATTTATCAAGGCAGTACGTGAAGAGCTGGATAAGAATCTGTAAAAGAACGTGTAAAAAGTACATAACGCATTTTTATATTTCTATAAAAAAGCACCGGGGAAGAAAGTACCTTTCATTCTCCGATGCTTTTTGTTTTATTCTGCCAGTTCTTCCCAGCGTTCGTAGAGCTGTTCCAGTTCTTCATTGATCGCTGTTTTTTCTTTATTTAATTCCACGCATTTTGCCACGTTTGTAAACACTTCTTCCTGCATCATCAGCTCATCGATCTCTTTATCACGGACTTCCAGCACATGGATGCGGTCTTCCGTTTTCTTCAGTTCATTCTGACGTTTGCGGATGCGTGCCTGCTCTTCTTTCTGCTGCTGCCAGGTCAGTTTTCCGGCAGTTTCCGCGGAAGAGGATGGAAGCGAAGCAGTTTCTTCTTCTGTGGCAGACGGCACATAGATTTTGGTGAGCTCATCTTTCTTTTCCAGATAATAATCATAATTTCCGATATAATTGACCAGCGTATTTCCGGTCAGCTCCAGGATCCTGGTTGCCGTCTGGTTGATAAAGTATCGGTCATGCGATACATAGAAAACTGTTCCGGTATAGCGGTTCAGTGCCTGCTCCAGGATCTCTTTTGATAAAATATCAAGGTGGTTGGTCGGCTCGTCCAGTATCAGGAAGTTGGCTTCCGACAACATCAGTTTGGCAAGAGAAACGCGGCCCCGCTCGCCACCGCTCAGATCAGAGATCCGTTTGAAAACATCATCTCCGGTAAATAAAAAGGCTGCCAGCACATTGCGGATTTCCGTGTTAGTCAGTGTCGGATAATCATCGGAAATCTCTTCAAACAGCGTCTTTTCCATATGAAGGACATGATGTTCCTGATCATAATAACCGATACACACCTTGCTTCCAAGCGTAAAACTTCCGGCATCTGCAGCCAAAAGCTCATTGATGATCTTTAAGATCGTAGTCTTTCCGGTTCCATTATTGCCGATCAGTGCCACACGTTCGCCTCGTTTGATCTCAAAATCCAGATCCGTAAAGAGCGTGTGGTCTCCAAATGATTTCGCAAGACCTTCGACACGCAGCACATCATTTCCACTTGGAAATCTCGGTTCCAGAGAAAGCTTTAATTCCTGCACTTCCGTATCCGGGCGATCCAGGACTTCCATTTTCTCCAGCATTTTCTCACGGCTTTCCGCACGTTTGATTGATTTTTCACGGTTAAAGGATTTCAGTTTGTCTATGACTTCCTGCTGATGTTTGATCTCACGCTGCTGGTTCATCCATGCTTTTAACTGGGAATCACGCAGCTGGGCTTTTTTCTCAGAATAAGCAGAATAATTGCCAAGAAACGTGGTCGCCTTCGCATGGTCGATTTCAATAACCTTGCTTACGACACGGTTTAAGAAATAACGGTCATGGGCTACGATGATCACGGCACCGCTGTAATTAATCAGAAAATTTTCCAGCCATGCGATCGACTGCATATCGAGGTGGTTGGTCGGCTCGTCAAGCAGAATCAGATCCGGCTTTGCGAGCAGAAGCTTGCCAAGGGCAACCCTTGTTTTCTGTCCGCCGGAGAGGGTATCGACCTGCTTGGAAAATTCATCTTCCGTAAATCCAAGCCCTTTTAACACACCGACGATCTCACTTTTGCAGGCATAGCCGTTTTTCTGTTCAAATTCCGTGTTCAGACGATTATAAAGCTCCAGCGTCTGTTCCAGCTCCCCGCCGCTCTGGGATTTCATCTGAAGTTCCAGCGTGCGGATATGACGCTCCAGCTCAAAAATATCCTGCTTTACCTCCAGAAGCTCTTCGTAGATCGTGTTTCCGGAAGATACCGCTTCGTGCTGGGCAAGATAACCGATCGTGCGGTCTTTTGCCAGGATCACTTCTCCGGAATCTGCCGGGATCTGCTTCATGATGATCTTGAGCAGTGTAGATTTTCCGGCACCGTTGATGCCGACAATGGCTGCTTTTTCTTTTTCTTCTATATGAAATGAGGCATCTTTCAAGATCACATTTGTGCCAAATGCCTTATTGATATTCTGACAGGCTAAAATCATAAATTCCTCCAAGTGTATATATTTTACAAAAATAATTTGTGTCTGCGAAGACCCTGACTCGTATTATCATAGCATATTTCTGCTTTTTGCACCAGCAAATTTCAAAAAATGCTCTGGACGAACCGCATATTTTGCGGTATGATTAAAGACAGCGTATATTTGCGTGACAGACAGATGCGGAATTTAGGAGGAATAAAAAGCATGAGAAAAGTAGTAAAATTTGGTGGAAGTTCTCTTGCAAGTGCAGAACAGTTTAAAAAAGTAGGAGATATCATCCGTGCTGATAAAGGAAGAAAATATGTTGTTCCGTCTGCTCCGGGCAAACGGTTTGATGGAGATATCAAGGTAACGGATATGCTTTATGCATGCTACGCAAAAGCAGAGAAAAAAGAAGACATCACAGCTTCGATTGCTGCGATCCGTGAAAGATACATGGAGATCATAAACGGTCTCGGACTTTCCCTGTCTCTGGACGATCAGTTTGAAGTGATCTCCGAAAACTTTAAAAAACTGGCAGGTTCCAATTATGCTGCTTCCAGAGGAGAATACTTAAACGGTATCATCATGGCAAATTACCTGGGATATGAATTTATCGATGCAGCTGAAGTGATCGTTTTCCATGAAGACGGCACATTTGATGCAGAAACAACCAATGAAAAGCTTTCTGCACGCCTGGCAGAATGTGACAATGCAGTCATTCCTGGATTTTATGGTGCAACCGCAGAAGGAAAGGTAACAACCTTCTCCAGAGGTGGATCCGATATCACAGGTTCTCTGATCGCAAAAGCAGTCCATGCTGATCTGTATGAGAACTGGACCGATGTATCCGGTTTCCTGATCACAGATCCACGTATCATCAAAAATCCGAAAGTGATCGATACTATCACTTATGTAGAGCTTCGCGAGCTGGCATACATGGGTGCTACCGTGCTTCATGAAGAAGCCATCTTCCCGGTAAGACAGGAAGGTATCCCGATCAACATCCGCAATACCAACCGTCCTCAGGATCCTGGTACGCTGATCGTTGAAAGTACCTGCAGAAAACCGCGTTATACGATCACCGGTATTGCCGGAAAGAAAGGATTTGCAGCCATCAACATCGAAAAAGATATGATGAACTCCGAAATCGGATTCTGCCGCAAAGTCCTGACCGTATTCGAAGACAATGGTATCTCCATCGAGCATATGCCTTCCGGAATCGATACCATGACGGTATTCGTACATCAGTCCGAATTCGAAGAGACCGAGCAGAAGGTACTGGCCGGTATCCACCGTGCTGTCAATCCGGATTCTGTCAATCTGGAATCTGATCTGGCACTGATCGCAGTCGTAGGTCGTGGCATGAAATCTCAGCGTGGAACAGCGGGACGTATTTTTTCCGCACTGGCACATGCAAGTATCAATGTCAAGATGATCGATCAGGGTTCCAGTGAGATGAACATCATCATCGGTGTGAGCAATCAGGATTTCGAGCGTGCGATCAAATCAATCTATGATATTTTTGTAACCGTACAGCTCTAAAAATCAAAGAGGGTACACAAAACCTGCGGCGGACATGGCAGGGATCTTGTGTGCCCGTCTTTTACGTTACTATACAACAGCATTTGACAGGGAGGTATGCAAGTGGAAGAGAAAGAAATTTCAAGAGCAGTCATCAAAAGACTGCCACGGTATTACCGTTATCTCGGTGAGCTGCTGGAATCCGGTACGGAGCGGATCTCATCCGGCGAGCTGAGCGAACGCATGCAGGTAACAGCATCCCAGATCCGGCAGGATCTCAATAATTTCGGTGGATTCGGCCAGCAGGGATATGGTTATAATGTAAAACATTTACATACGGAGATCGGGAAGATTCTGGGCCTGGACCAGGATTACAATATGATCATCATCGGTGCCGGAAATCTCGGACAGGCTCTTGCAAATTATGTAAAATTTGAAAAAAACGGTTTTCTGGTCAAAGGGCTGTTCGATGTAAATCCAAAGCTGAAAGGCGTTGCAGTCAGAGGAATTCTGATCCGTATGACAGACGAGCTTCCTGCTTTTTTGCAGGAGCATGACATTCAGATCGCAGCCCTGACACTTCCGAAGCAGTATGCAAAGGAAATGGCAGACTTTCTGGTGGGTCACGGCATCCGTGCAATCTGGAATTTTGCCCATACGGATCTTCATCTGCCGGAAGATGTGATCATCGAAAACGTACATCTTTCGGAAAGCCTGATGCAGCTGTCTTACAATATCAGCCGCTACAGCAGAGAACATAAATAAAAAGAACGCAGAGAAAGAAAAAAGAAAACTGTATATTCCATTTGGACGGGCAGACAGGAGGTATATCGCATATGAGGATCTTGTTATCAAAAGAAGACATGAAAACATGTGACCAGAATACCATAGAAGGGTTCGGCGTTCCATCCTGTGTACTGATGGAGCGTGCGGCACTTGCGTGTGTCGATGAACTGTACCGAAGCGGTGCTGCACTTGACCGCGTTCTGGTCATCTGTGGTTCAGGCAATAACGGCGGAGACGGATTTGCCATCGCCAGACTTTTGTTTCTGGATCAGGTACCGGTTTCCATCTGGTTTGTCGGAAAAGAGCAGTCCTGCACGGATCAGACACGCCATCAGAAAGAAATCTGTGAGAAATATGGGATAACTTTTTGTAGTAACCCGGAAATAAATGAATATACTGTTATAGTAGATGCACTGTTTGGAATCGGTCTTTCGCGTGACATCGAAGGCAGCTACCGGGACGCAATCGGGCGGATCAATGAGAGTCCTGCTTTTGTACTGTCTGTCGATATTCCTTCCGGCATTGACGGAAACACGGGTGTGATACGGGGGATTGCCGTAAAGGCTGACCTGACAGTGACATTTGCTTTTGAGCAACCGGGGCATTATATCGGAAAAGGGCGTGCCTGTACCAAAGAGGTACGTGTACGTCAGATCGGTATTACAAAAGAAAGCCTTCCGAAATGCCGGAAATCTTACGTCTGCTATGACAGTATGGATTTAAGGCGGCTGCCAGAGCGACTTGCCACAGAAAACAAAGGTTCCTGCGGCAAAGTTCTTCTGATTGCCGGGAGCCGGGACATGTGCGGTGCTGCAATCTTAAGTGCACGTGCAGCGTATCGAAGCGGAGCCGGTTATGTTCGCATCTACACAGACGAACACAATCAGTCCGCCCTTTTTCAGTCTATCCCGGAAGCAGTGGTAAGCTGCATCCATTCCAACTGGAAGAGAGAACTTGAAAACCTGCTTGCGTGGGCTGATGTGGTTGCAGTAGGTCCCGGCATCGGCATGGAAGCACAAAAGCTTGACATCCTGAATTATGTACTGGAACATGCGGATATTCCGGTCATTCTTGATGCCGATGCTTTGAATCTTGTGGCACGCCATAACCTTTCCCTGGATGGATATTCCATGCCGGTAGCTGTGACACCACATCTTGGGGAGATGGCAAGACTGTGCAGATCGACCATTTCCGATATTTCAGAGGATCTGATCGCAAGTGCCGAAATCTTTGCGAAAGAACAACATGTGATCTGTGTCTTAAAGGATGCCGGAACCGTTGTCAGCAACGGCAGTGAATCCTACATCAACACTTCCGGGAACAGCGGCATGGCAACTGCCGGTTCCGGCGATGTGCTGACCGGCGTATTTGCCGGACTTACCGCACAGGGGATGACGTTATTTGAAGCTGCAAAACTTGCTGTTTTTCTGCATGGATGTGCCGGCGATGCGGCCGCACAAAAATACGGAAAGCGAAGTATGACAGCAAATGATCTGGTGGAGGGACTGATCCGGGTTCTGGCAGATGCAGACGATAAAAATAAATGGAAGTAACGAAAGCAACGGTTACAAAAAACAATACAGGAAGGACTTGAAACATGATGAGCAGTAAATACAGCCGTGTCTGTGCCGAGATCGACATGGATGCCATTGCAGAAAATTTTCGGATCATGCACGAAGCGATCCACCCGGAAACCAAAATGGTTGCTGTAATAAAAACAGATGGTTACGGTCACGGTGCAGTGCCGATCGCACAGATGATACAGCCGGAAGATTATATCTGGGGATTTGCCGTCGCAACGATGACAGAAGCGATGATCCTGCGGAAAAACCAGATTACAAAACCGGTGCTGATCCTGGGCTATACATTCGAAGAAGACTACGAAGATCTGATCCGTTACGAGATCCGACCGATTGTGTTCAAACTGGATATGGCAAAGAAACTGTCTGAAGCAGCCGTTCATTTAAAGAAAACACTTTCTATACATATTGGACTGGATACGGGAATGAGCCGCATCGGTTTTTCTGATACCGAAGAGAGCATAGAAACAATCCGTAAAATCGCATCCTTACCGGGAATTGAAATAGAAGGCATGTTTACGCACTTTGCGAAAGCAGATGAACTGGATAAAACGGCTACAAACAGACAATTTGAACGTTATATGCATTTTGCACACAGACTGGAAGAGGCAGGCATTACGATTCCATTAAAACACGTATCAAACAGTGCCGCTCTGATGGAGCTTGCAGATATGAACTTAAATCTGGTGCGTGCCGGCATCAGTATTTACGGCATCTATCCATCCGCTGAAGTTTCCAGAGATTCTATGAAACTGACGCCTGCAATGTCCATTCACAGCCGCATCGTGTATATCAAAGAGATTGAAACGGGCACCGAGATCAGTTACGGCGGAACCTTTACCGCTCCGCATCCGATGCGGATCGCTACGATTCCGGTCGGCTATGGGGATGGTTATCCGCGGATGCTTTCCAATAAGGGATATGTTCTGATACACGGGAAACGTGCAAAAATCCTCGGAAGGATCTGCATGGATCAGTTTATGGTCGATGTGACGGACATTCCGCAGGCAAAAGAACTGGATGAAGTAATTTTAGTCGGCAGACAGGGAGACGAAGAGATCACCGTAGATGAACTTGGTGATCTTTGCGGTCGCTTTTCTTATGAATTTATCTGTGATATCGGCAAACGTGTACCGCGTATCTACACCAGAAATCACGAAGTCTATCTGGTACGTGACTGTTCCGGTACCAACTGATCCTGCCTTAAGGCGAACTGCATACACCAGAAAAATGTGGAAATACTAAGCTTAAAACCAGAAGCGGAGTGTGAAGTGTGTGTTGATTCGACGAGGGGATATTTTTTATGCGGACTTAAGACCGGTCATCGGCTCGGAACAGGGCGGTGTACGTCCGGTTCTGATCATTCAGAATGATACGGGAAACCGGCACAGTCCAACGGTGATCTGTGCAGCGATCACCTCCAAAATGAACAAAGCAAAGCTGCCGACACATGTGGAGATTGAATCTTCAAGATATAACATGGTACGTGATTCTGTAATCCTTCTGGAACAGCTGCGTACCATCGACAAAAAGCGACTGAAAGATAAAGTATGCCATCTGGATACGGAAATCCTGGACCGCGTAAATCAGGCTCTCGCAGTCAGTCTGGATCTACATAGCTGATTGATCCTGGGAACTTGACTATTTTTCAGTGTGGTGTTATCATAATGGATATGCCTGCCTCCTGTGCAGGGAAATCAGGCCGTTAAGCGGCAGAATGAAGAAACAGATACTTGGAAGAGAAAGGAAGATTTCGAAATGTCAGGACATTCAAAATTTGCAAACATAAAGCACAAAAAAGAGAAAAACGATGCTGCGAAGGGAAAGATCTTTACCATTATCGGCCGTGAGATTGCAGTTGCCGTAAAAGAAGGCGGACCAGATCCGGCAAACAACAGCAAACTTGCCGCTGTTGTCGCAAAAGCAAAAGCAAACAACATGCCGAACGATACGATCGACCGTGGTATCAAAAAAGCAGCCGGAGATGCAAACTCTGTCAATTACGAGTATGTTTCCTATGAAGGATATGGTCCTTGCGGAATCGCGATTATCGTGGACGCACTGACAGACAACAAAAACCGTACTGCAGCCAATGTAAGAAGTGCATTTACAAAAGGAAACGGAAGCATCGGAACACAGGGCTGTGTTTCTTACATGTTCGACCGCAAAGGTCAGATCGTGATCGATAAAGAAGAATGTGATATGGATGCAGACGACCTGATGATGCTGGCTCTGGATGCAGGTGCAGAGGATTTTTCCGAAGAAGAAGACAGCTTTGAGATCCTGACATCACCAGATGATCTGGAGGCCGTAAGAGAAACTCTCGAAGCCAAAAAGATCCCGATGGCTCAGGCAGAAGAGACCATGATCCCTCAGAATTATGTTGCTCTTGATGATGAGACTGCTCTGAAGAACCTTCAGCGTACCCTGGATCTGCTCGAAGAAGACGATGATGTTCAGGCGGTATATACCAATCTGGATGAATAAAACGACAAGGCGGATAAAAAGTCCGTTTGATGAGGATTGTGATATATGAGCAGTAATTATACCATAGCTTTTGCAGGGATGCCGGCATTGCTGGATGAACAAGAACATGTCATGGAAAATTTCACGTTCGAACGCTATCCGGATTCATTTAAACGCTACTGCAACAAACACAAAGCGACATTAAAAGCAGTCGAGGATGGCTATCTTCAGGTTATTGATAAAGAACAGTTTCTGACCAATATGGCAGAAGAGCTTGCAAATTCTGCTGAAAAGCGAATTGCCGAAGAGGAAAAGAAAAATGCAAAAGAGAAACTGGCTGCAAACCTGAATATGTGCCTGGTAATCTATACGCTTCCGGCTGTTCTTGAGATGAACAAAGCACCTGCGAATCTTTTTTCCAAAAAGATTCTGGAAGCCTGGAAAGCACATTTTCCGAAAACCAATCTCAAAGCTTCTACTTTTAAGCAGATCAATTCTGGATTTAAACGGAAATTCTGTTACATCACCACAGCAGTGTGCAGAACATTTGGCAAACCGGATGATTGTTATGAGCTGAACCTTTTCCGAAATTACCGCGACTATTATTTGATGGAGCAGGAAAACGGAGAAGCGATCGTTTATGAATATTATGATCTGGCTCCTACCATTGTAAAACATATTGATCAGAGAAAAGATGCAAAAGAAATTTACCGGAACATATGGGATACTTATCTTTCCCCTTGCCTTGGTATGATCGAACGCGGAGAAAATGAGGCGTGCAAAGATCTTTATATTTCCATGGTTCGTGATATGCAGAAAAAATATTTCTTTGAAGAACAGTAGTTCTACATCCTAAAAAAACAGGCGGAACTTTTTTAAGAGTTCCGCTTTTGCTGATTTAAAAGAAAAGGAGGTGACCTATGTACAACGTATTAACAGCCATAAAAAACAATATGCTTCTGCAGGAACTGAAAAGGCTTCACATCTGGGGTGCGTCTACCGGTTTTGAGATCTGTGAGGTCACTTCTGATTTTGCGACACTGACAGAGCACCTGCGTAAAAACAGGTATCAACTGGTTTTGCTGGAAGCAACACCGGATTACCCGGTTTTAAACCTTCTGCAGACCATCCGGCAGGAAAAGCTCTGTCAGGCAATCGCGATGGTCGGGCAGACGGCGGAATTTAAGATCGTGCGAAAAAGTTTTCTGCTCGGTGTCGATGACTATCTGATCACGCCGTTTGAGATCAGTCAGTTTATCTCGCTGTTTGGCAAGATCGAACATGCGGAGCATGGAAAGATTGAGGCAGAAAACAGCCAGAAAGAATCCCTGCACCGTTCTTATCCAATGGAAGAAGTGGAACTTTCCGAGGAACGTTTGAAGAACTGAAACAGGTCTGTTCTTAAAAATCCGTATAAATTTTCTCTTTTCCGGTTATGCTGTCAGCAGAATGCCAAAGCTTGCATATCAGGTTCTGTATCATACAAAATGACAGACCTGGATCAGAAAGGGGATACACTATGGCGGAAAAAGAAAACAGCAAAAGCGAAAACACAGAAACTAAAAAAAATGAGCAGATCAGAGAATACGGTCAGACCAAACTGGAACACAACATTCACCTGCTTTCTGTGATCGGAGAGATCGAAGGACACGAATGCCTTTCCTCCAATACAAAAACTACAAAGTACGAGCACGTCCTTCCTCAGCTTGCTGCCATTGAGGACAGCAGTGATATCCAGGGACTGCTCGTTCTTTTGAATACTGTAGGCGGCGATGTGGAAGCCGGTCTTGCCATCGCAGAAATGATTGCATCAATCGACAAGCCGACTGTTTCTCTGGTACTTGGCGGCAGCCATTCGATCGGTGTGCCGATTGCTGTCTCTACCGATTATTCCTTTATTGTCCCGACCGGAACGATGGTCATCCATCCGGTCCGTATGAATGGAACAATCATTGGAGCCCCACAGACCTATGATTATTTCAAACAGATGCAGAATCGCATTTTAGGCTTTATTTCCGGTCACTGCAAGGCAAAGAGAGAACGTCTCGAAGAACTGATGCTCGATACCGGCATGCTGACAAAAGATCTCGGAACCATTCTGGTCGGAGAACAGGCTGTAAAAGAAGGAATCATCAATCAGATCGGCGGAATCCATGAAGCAATCACAAAACTGCATGAGATGATCCAGCAGAGCCACCAGGAAGCATAAGAAGTTTCCAAAAGAGCAGTTGCTGAAATTCAGGTCAAAGTAGATGCACTTTAATTGCTCTCTTTGCTGTACTGTTCAAAGATCTCGCGGACGTGACCATAAACGCGTCCGCCTTTTGAACTCTGAAATGCCTTAACCAGCTGATTGTTCAGCTCTGTTTTATTCTGGCTTCCGGAGATTGCACGGTAGACTACCGAATAGCTGCTCGGTGCAAGTTTATCCGATTTAACTGCCATCCGCACCTTTTTCCGCCATGCTTCCGGAAGATCCGGAGATGCGGAAGCCTTTGTTTTCCTTCCGGATGTGGCCGGTCTGGTCGGTGCTGCGGATGTCGATGCGACCGATGAGGTCTGTGCTGAAGCGGCATCTGGCTTTTGCTTCCGGACGACCATCTGCGGTGGGATATTTGCCGGAAGCGAGAGTGGAGCCGGAGGCACAATGGATTTCTGGCGGATGATATCGATATTTTTATCACTCCAGAAGTCGATCACGCTGTCATATCCGGTATCGTTCGTGATAATATAAACATGTTCCGGTTTGTCCTTTCCGATCAGGAAACCAAGATAAGTCGAGAGCTGGAAATCCAAATAATTTTTTCCGGTCTTTAAAATCTTAATGTATTCAAAATGAGCAGGAGACTGAGAAAGCTCAATGTGACGCTCAAAAGAAATATTCTTCGTATGCTGACTGTAGAAGACAATCACCGTGTCCTCGGCGGTCAGTTCTTTTACACCCATAAAACCGGTGTCTGTAACATTTTCATAATCAATCAGATATAAATTCATATTATCGCTGCCTTTCCAAACAAAAATTTCGTTATCTTTATTGTAAAAAAGAATGCAGAAACTGTCAAGTGACAGGGTGTGGCTGTTGACGAATATCCGATTGTGTTATATGATAAAAAAATGCGAAAAAATAATTTCTGCAAGTAACCGTCAACCAAATATACAGACTATGCACAGAAATAAGGATAAATGATTCAATGAGAAAATTAGCTTTAAGAGATGAAATTTTATTAAGTATAGAAAAACCTGCCCGTTATATTGGAAATGAAGTAAATGCCGTTATGAAGAGCAGGGACGTGGACATCCGCTTTGCCATGTGCTTCCCGGATGTCTATGAGATCGGTATGTCACATCTCGGTATTCAGATTCTGTATGATATGTTCAACAAACGGGAGGATACCTGGTGTGAGCGTGTCTATTCCCCATGGACCGATCTGGATGCCGTGATGCGCAAGGAACACATTCCGCTGTTTGCCCTGGAGTCCCAGGATCCGATCAAGGATTTTGACTTTCTTGGAATCACGATCCAGTATGAGATGTGTTATACCAACATTTTACAGATTTTGGATCTTTCCGGTATCCCGATGATGGCAGTTGACCGTACCTGGGACGATCCGATCGTGATCGGCGGAGGTCCATGTGCTTACAATCCAGAGCCTCTGGCAGATTTCTTTGATATTTTCTATATCGGAGAAGGCGAAGTCGTTTACGATGAACTGCTAGAACTTTTCAAAAAAGCAAAAAAGGAAGGCTGGAGCCGTGAAGAGTTTCTCCATCAGGCATCCCATATTGCCGGTATTTATGTTCCGTCTCTTTATAAAGTATCTTATCACGAGGACGGTACCATTGCAGCCTTTGAACCGGTTTATGATGATGTACCGAAAACCGTCGAAAAACAGATCGTTATGGATGTGACAAATGCTTCTTATCCGAAAACACCGGTTGTTCCGTTTATCAAATGTACACAGGACCGTGTCGTACTGGAGATTCAGCGTGGCTGCATCCGCGGCTGCCGTTTCTGCCAGGCAGGTATGATCTACCGTCCGACCAGAGAGCGTGACCTTGAAATGCTCAAAGAATATGCCTATGCCATGTTAAAGAGTACCGGACACGAAGAAATTTCCTTAAGCTCTTTGAGTTCCAGTGACTACTCAGATCTTGCCGGGATTGTAAATTTCCTGATCGATGAGTTCGAGAAAACAGGTGTAAACATTTCCCTTCCGTCCTTGCGAATCGATGCGTTCTCACTAGACGTTATGAGCAAAGTTCAGGACATCAAAAAAAGCAGCCTGACGTTTGCACCGGAAGCCGGTTCTCAGAGACTGCGTAACGTCATCAACAAAGGACTGACAGAAGAAGTGATTCTGGATGGTGCCGGAAAGGCATTTGACGGCGGCTGGAATAAAGTAAAACTTTATTTTATGCTTGGACTGCCAACGGAAACCGAGGACGATATGAAAGATATCGCACATCTGGCAGATAAGATTGCAAGACGCTATTACGAAATCCCGAAAGACCAGAGAAACGGCAAGTGCCAGATCACGGTCAGCACTTCTTTCTTTGTTCCGAAACCATTTACCCCGTTCCAGTGGGTTCCGATGAACAACCGGGACGAATTTCTCGGAAAAGCCAAGATTGTAAATCAGGAAGTCAAAGACCAGCTGAATCGCAAGAGCATCAAGTACAACTGGCATGAAGCAGATGTCACCGTACTCGAAGGTATTCTGGCAAGAGGTGACCGCCGCCTGGCTCCTGCCATCCTGCGAGCATATGAAAAGGGAGCACTCTACGATGCCTGGGGTGAAAATTTCAAATACAGCCGCTGGAGTGAAGCATTTGATGAATTTCATCTTGATCCGGCTTTTTATACCGAGCGTGAGCGTTCCTACGAAGAAATCCTTCCATGGGATTTCATCAGGATCGGCGTTACCAAGAAATTTTTATGGAAAGAATGGGAACGTGCCCAGAAAGAAGAAGTAACGAAAAACTGTCGTGCAGGCTGTTCCGGATGCGGAGCAAGTGTATTTGGAGGAGGTGTATGTTATGAAGGTAAGAATTAAATTCCGCAAACAGGGTGTCATGAAATTCATCGGTCATCTGGATGTGATGCGTTATTTTCAGAAAGCAATCCGCAGGGCAGACATTGACATCGCCTACACAGAAGGATTCAGCCCGCATATGATCTTATCCTTTGCAGCACCGCTCGGTGTCGGACTGACCAGCAACGGTGAGTATGCCGACATCATGCTGAAGACACCGATCTCATCTGCCGAGGCAGTCAGACGCCTGAACGATGTGATGGTCGAAGGCATGGAGATCGTAAGTTTCCGTGAAATTCCGGATGAAAAGGCAAGCAATGCCATGTCTTTAGTTGCAGAGGCAGACTATACTGTAATATTTCGTAAAGGGATGGAGCCGCCTGCCGGATGGGAAGAAAAGCTTCCGGCATTTTATGAGAAACCTTCCATTCTTGTGACAAAAAAAACAAAGAAAAGCGAACGTGAAATGGATCTGAAGCCGCTGATTTATGCACTTTCTGTCTCTGACGGAAAAATTTTCATGACACTCTCCACCGGAAGTACCGACAACATCAAACCGGAGCTTGTCATGGAAGCATTCTGCCGGGAAATCGGTTATGATCTGCCTGCTTTTGCACTTCTTATCAACCGGGAAGAGGTCTACGCAGAAGGGCATATTTCACTGGAAGATCTGGGAAAAGACATTGGCTGATACACTGATCATCACAAAGAGAGATGAGCAGAGCATTTGGATGGCGGCGTTATCCGGCACGCATGCCACAGATCTGCGTATTGCTTCTGCATCCGATGAAAGCACATCACTTGTCGGAAACATTTATATCGGAAAAGTACGCAAAGTCCAGAAAAACATTGATGCAGCATTTATTGAAATTGCAGACCGACAGCAGTGCTATTTTAATATTGCCGCAAACCCGGATGCCATCTATACAAAAAAAGGCAATTCAAAAAAAATCGCAGAAGGAGATGAACTGCTCATTCAAGTGATCCGTGATGGCTTAAAGACGAAACTTCCCGCCCTCTCCGGAAACCTCGAACTTCCGGGACAGTATCTTGTGCTGACCGGTAATGACAGTCGCATCGGTATCTCCGGCAAACTTTCACAGAGCACAAAAGAACGCCTGAAAGAATGGATGAAACCATTTGCACGCGAAAAATATGGCTTTATCGTGCGTACAAACGCCGGCGAAGCTTCCAGAGAAGAGATTGAAGCGGAAGCGAAAAAACTGGAAGAACAGTATCTGCATCTTTTAAAAACGGCACCTTACCGGACCTGTTTTTCTGCTTTAAAAACGTCAGAACCGGTCTGGATCGAGATGCTCCGCAATACTTACACTGCAGATCTGACCTCAATCATCACAGACGATCCTCAGATTTATAACTCTCTGGAACATTATCTGAAAGAAAACGATCTGCAGAATCTTTCCAAACTCCGTCTGTATCAGGATGATCTGCTTCCGCTCTACAAGCTCTGCCGCCTGGAACGAGAGATCGATCTGGCGACCTCCAGACAGGTCTGGCTGAAAAGCGGTGGTTATCTGGTGATCGATCCGACGGAAGCACTGACCGTCATTGATGTCAATACCGGTAAATATTCCGGTAAAAAACTGCGGCGTGAAACATTAAAAACAATCAATCTGGAAGCGGCGAAAGAAGCAGCAAGACAGATCCGTCTTCGGAACCTTTCCGGTATCATTCTGATCGATTTCATCAATATGGAAAACAAAGAAGATCAGAAGGAACTGCTTGCATTTCTGGAAAGCCGACTGTTTGCCGATCCTGTCAAAACAAGACTGATCGATATGACAAAGCTGGAGCTTGTGGAGATCACCCGGAAAAAAGTCCATAAAACTTTAAAAGAGCAGATTGCAGCACTGGAAAGCGAAAAGGAGTCTCTTTCACAGAAAGATTAAAAATAATGAAATATTTTGCAAAAAACAGTTGACGTAAATTCTAAGACATGCTATCATGTAGCAGATGCCGCATAAAGAGGTTTAAATGTCATGCCGCAAGGCAGACTACCATATTTAGCGAGTAATGATAATAGGAGGTGCCATATGTACGCAATTATTGCAACAGGTGGTAAACAGTACAAAGTAGCCGAAGGCGATATCATTAACGTAGAAAAGCTTGGTGTAGTTCTTGCAGTAAGCAATGACGGACTGAAAGTTGGTGCAGATGTAGCTGGTGCAACAGTAACTGCTAGCGTTATTAAAAATGCAAAAGCAAGAAAAGTTATTGTTTACAAGTACAAGAGAAAGACCGGATATCATAAAAAGAACGGTCACAGACAGCAGTACACTCAGGTTAAGATTGAAAAAATTAACGGTTAATCCATATGATTACAGTTACAATCCATAGATCAAATGACAGTTATGCTGGTTTTAAAGTAGTCGGACATGCCGGTTATGCTGAAGAAGGTTATGATATTATCTGTGCGGCGGTATCCGTACTTGTTGTAAATGCTGTAAATTCGATTGAGACTTTTACAGACGATAAGTTTGCTGCCCGTGAAGATCACGGTATCGTAGAACTGATTTTGGAAGGCAGTGTATCCGATAAAACCACACTTCTGCTTGATTCTATGATTCTTGGTTTGAGAGATATTCAGACACAATACGGTAATGAATTTATACGATTGAAAATCGAGGAGGTGTAGACCATGTTGAAGATGAACCTTCAGGTATTCGCTCATAAAAAAGGTGTTGGTTCTACAAAGAACGGACGTGACTCCGAGTCTAAAAGACTGGGTGCAAAAAGAGCTGACGGACAGTTTGTAAAGGCTGGTAACATTCTTTACAGACAGCGTGGAACAAAGATTCACCCGGGCGTTAATGTTGGACGCGGCGGCGACGATACCCTGTTTGCTTTAGTAGACGGTGTTGTACGTTTTGAGAGAAAAGGCCGTGACAAAAAGCAGGTTTCAATTGTTCCTGTAGAGGCAAAATAATAAGTGGAACATGTGGCTTCAAATCGTGTACGGTTTGAAGCCATTTTTGATATAAAGGAGTATATATGTTTGCAGACAGAGCAAAAATATTTATCCGTTCCGGTAAAGGCGGAGACGGACACGTAAGTTTCCGAAGAGAACTTTTCGTGCCGAACGGCGGTCCGGACGGTGGTGACGGCGGCAAAGGCGGAGATATCATTTTCGAAGTCGATGAAGGACTTAATACCCTGAACGACTACCGGCACAAGGCAAAATACTGTGCTCAGCCGGGAGAAGAAGGCGGTAAAAAACGTTGTCACGGAAAAAATGGTACGGATCTCATTCTGAAAGTTCCGGAAGGAACCCTGATCAAAGATGCAGAATCCGGAAAAGTGATCGCTGACATGTCCGGTGATAACAAACGTCAAATTGTATTAAAAGGTGGACGTGGCGGCAAAGGAAACATGAACTATGCAACGGCTACCATGCAGGTTCCGAAATATGCCCAGCCCGGACAGAGTGCCAAAGAACTCTGGGTACAGCTCGAATTAAAAGTGATCGCAGATGTCGGTCTGGTCGGTTTCCCGAATGTCGGAAAATCAACCTTCCTGTCCCGTGTGACAAATGCAAGACCTAAGATCGCAAATTACCATTTCACAACCTTGAATCCGAATCTTGGCGTTGTAGATCTGGATGGCGGAAAGGGCTTTGTGATCGCGGATATCCCGGGACTGATCGAAGGAGCTTCGGAAGGTGTCGGACTTGGACATGAATTTTTACGCCATATCGAACGTACAAAGGTCATCATCCATGTCGTGGATGCAGCTTCTACAGAAGGCCGTGATCCGGTGGATGATATTTACAAAATCAATGAAGAACTCAAAGCCTATAATCCGAGAATGGCAACTCTGCCGCAGGTGATCGCTGCTAATAAAACCGATGTGATCTATTCTGAGGACGAGGATCCGGTTGAACGCATCCGTGCAGAATTTGAGCCTCAGGGCATGAAAGTATTTTCCATTTCCGCAGTAAGCGGCAAAGGATTAAAGGAACTTTTATACTATGTGCGTGAACTGCTTGATGCACTGCCAAAAGAAGCGGTCGTCTTTGAGCAGGAATACGATCCGAACGAGTATAATCCAAATGACAACCTTCCTTATACCGTTGAGAAGTCAGAAGAAGAGGAAAACACTTACGTGGTAGAAGGTCCAAAGATTGAACGTATGCTTGGTTATACGAATCTGGATTCCGAAAAAGGCTTCCAGTTCTTTCAGAACTTCCTCAAAACAACCGGCATTCTCGACGAACTGGAAGCTGCCGGAATTCAGGAGGGCGATACCGTCCGTATGTACGGCCTGAAATTTGATTACTATAAATAAAGATTTGATATGATAAGCGAGGAATATAATTATGACAAGTAAGCAGCGTGCTTATTTAAAAAGTCTGGCTATGACCATGGATCCGATCTTCCAGATCGGCAAGGGAAGCCTGACACCAGAAAACACCAGTGCGATTGCTGAAGCACTGGCAGTACGTGAACTGATCAAGATCAATGTACTGCAAAACTGCATGGACGATCCGAAGGAACTTGCGAGAACCCTGGCAGAACGCACCCATTCACAGGTTGTACAGGTTATCGGCAAAAAAATCGTTCTTTATAAAGAAGGAAAAGACGACAAGAAAAAAATCGAACTTCCACGTTGAGGGGAGGCATTTTCTTGAAGAAAGAAAAAGCAAGAAAAATTGGGATCATGGGAGGAACCTTTGATCCCATCCACATCGGGCATCTGATCCTCGGTGAAAATGCCTGGCATCAGTTTGGGCTGGAGAAAGTACTTTTTATGCCTTCTGCCAATCCGCCTCACAAGCCAAACCGTATCGGCCGTGCGGATATTCAGGAACGTGTTGATATGGTTCGCGGTGCCATTGCAGACAATCCGCATTTTGAACTTTCTCTGGAAGAAGCCTTTCGGGAAGATTACTGTTATACAAGCGAAACTTTACAGGAAATGACTGTAAAGCATCCGGATACGGAATACTATTTTATTATGGGAGCCGATTCTCTGTTTGCATTTGAAACCTGGCATGAGCCGCAGAAAATCTGTCAGAATTGTGTGATCGTTGCGGCGGTACGAGATCATGTATCGGCAGAACATTTTAAAGAACAGATAGAATATCTCACTCAAAAATATCAGGTGGATATCCGGATCCTTGCCACACCAAATATCGACGTTTCTTCGCACGAGATCCGGGAATGGATCCGAAAAGCGAATACTTCCCTGAAATATTATGTACCGGATAAAGTCATTTCGTATATTAAAGAAAAAAATCTGTATAGTGAGTGTAAAGAATGACAAATAGATATGATCTGATAAAAATACAGGAAAAACTGCAGAAGAAATTAACACCGGATCGCTATCAGCATACGCTTGGAGTCATGTATACCTGTGCAGCCCTGGCTATGTGCCACGGCTGTAATCTGGAGCGTGCGATGGTTGCCGGACTTTTGCACGACTGTGCAAAATGTATACCAAACGATAAAAAGATAAGCATCTGCGAAAAAAATAACATTGCTATCACAGAAGCAGAACGGAAAAATCCTTCGCTGCTTCATGCAAAAGCCGGTGTATTTCTTGCAAAATCCAAATATGACATTGAAGATGAGGATATTCTGGATGCGATTCGATATCATACAACCGGAAATGTCGATATGACACTTCTCCAGAAGATTACTTATCTTGCCGATTATATAGAACCATGGCGAAACAAGGCAACCAATCTGCCTGCGATACGTGAAGCTGCATTTCAGGATCTTGACAAGGCATTGTATATGGTACTTCATGATACACTTCAGTATCTTGAAACAATCCATGCCGAAGTCGATTCGACAACACAGCAGGCATATGAATTTTACAGACAACTGCAGGAAGAAAAACAGGATTGAGTGAGTTAAAGCTCAGAAAGGAGTACCCACATATGGAATCAAGAGAACTTGCAAAACAGATTTGTGAAGCTCTGGCTGATAAAAAAGGAGAAGATATTAAGATCCTTAATATCTCAGAAGTTACTGTACTTGCTGATTACTTCATCATCGCAAGCGGCTCAAACAGAAATCAGGTCCAGGCTATGGCAGATAATGTAGAAGAAACACTTGGAAAGCTTGGTCATGAGCCAAAACAGATCGAGGGCTATCAGAGCGGCAACTGGATCCTGATGGATTATCAGGATGTCATTGTCCATATCTTTGATAATGAAAACCGTCTGTTCTACGATTTGGAACGTATCTGGCGTGACGGCAAAAGCCTGACGGTGGAAGAACTGTAAAAATTATAAAGGTATAGAGTAGTAAGAGATTAAAACAATATGCTTTTTATTCTCAATATTATAAAGAATAATCATGCTCAGGGCGAGAATACCAAGGAAAGTATGAGGGTGTAAAAATTCTTGTGTCTATGGAAAGTAAATCTTTCTGATAAGAAATAGATATGTAAAATTTTGCTGTCGAATTAATGATTATGCGGCTGTCGAATATATCTTTGTACTTACAGTATTGCCATGCAGGAAAATTATATACATCATTTTCGATTTTTTGCATGACAAATAAGGCATCATGATCATTACCTTTTGTGGGCTCTGCCCACACCCGACCTCTGGAATAGGATCGGAAATTTCTGGCAATAATATAAATGCCGAAGGAATAGACAGAGAGCAGGAATGAGGGGCTTAAAAGAGCTTCCCCATTCCTGCTTTTCGTTTTCGTGACTTTCCGATACTGGCGGTTCAATCCTTCTATGATATTTGTCGTGTACATAATGCGTCTGATATCATTAGAAAACTGGAAAAAGGAACTTACATCTTCCCAATTATTTTCCCAGTTACTAATCGCGTACGGATATTTCTTCCCCATTTTTCTTTCATGTTCTCCAGCTCTGTTAAAGCGGCTGTTTCGTTCGGAGCATTGTACACTTCTTTGAAATCTGAGGAAAACTTTTTCAGATCATTATAATTTACATATTTGAAAGAATTGCGTAGCATATGGATCACACATCTCTGGATCTCTGCCTGCGGATAAACTGCCTGAATAGCTTCTTTAAAACCCGGAAGACCATCCACGCAGAAGAAAAGGACATCTTTTACTCCGCGGTTCTTAAGATCATTAAGCATCCCAAGCCAGAACTTGCTGGTTTCATTTGCGCCTGCTGTGATGCTGAGGATATCTTTGTATCCCTCCACTGTAACGCCAGGAACTACATACGCAGCACGACTCAGGATTCTGCCATCCTCACGTACTTTATAATGAATACAGTCCATAAAGACAAACGGATAAACCGGGTTCAGAGGACGGGAGTGCCATTCCTTAACCTGAGGAAGTATTTTGTCTGTGATCTTGCTGACCATTTTAGCTGATAGCTCAATTCCATATAGGTCCTGGAGCTGGTCGTGGATGTCACGTGTACTCATACCACGGGCATATAAAGATATCACTTTTTCCTCAATCCCGGAAATATCTCTCTGGTATTTAGGGATGAGTTTTGGTTCAAACTCACCGTTACGGTCTCTTGGTACGTCGATTTGAAATTCACCGTATTGACTCTTTAAATTTTTTGTAGAATAACCATTTCTTTTATTGTCTGTCTGTAGATCTCCCTTATGGTTTTTCTCGTAGCCAGGAGTTGCATCCAGTTCTGCCTCCATCAGCTCCTGCAGGATATCCTTGAAACTGTCTTTCAGAAGCGTGTATATATCTGCAACGCTATTAATGTTGTTTTCTGAGATGATCTGTCGAATTTGTTCTTTTGCAACTGCCATAAAAAATACTCCTTTTCGATAAGAATTGTCATATCTGAATTCTTACCAAAAAGGAGTTATTTTTTACCAAAAACACAAACTATTTTACACTACCCTTACAGTTGACCACAATACTTCCCTGCCTTTTACATTATCCTCCCGCTGATGACATCTGAAATAATATTCTGCAGGATACCTCCTGCAAAAATACTTATATGTTTTCCAATTTTTTTCATAAATTCTGTCCTGTTTTCCAGATTTCCTGCCTGAACAATCCTACTTAATGAAGAATATTCCGGTGTACATGGCTCAAGTTCCTGTAAAGCACTTTCCGCTCTCTTTAAAACTTCTTCTATTTCCATATCTGTAAGTACTTCTGCTTTATCTGTCACTTCCAAATTTCTGGCTTTTATTTCCAAGTCACCGCCACTTCTTATTTTTACACCTGTCAGAACTTTTGCATCGTTATATACTTTTACACCATCAAGCTGAACTTTTATATTCATATTTGACTTCCTTCCTGATTATTATCTGTTATCTATCCTGACTAATTCCCATATCCGTCAGAATTTTAGCATTTCCGCTAATATCACAGTTACTAATACTTACAGTAATATTCTTATTTCCAATACTACCCGCTTTCATAACCTCTTCCAAGACATCCAACACTTTATTAAGAAATTCTTTATCATGAAACAGAATCGGAATTCTGGTTCCGGAGTTCATCGCCAACGTTAAGAGTATTTTGCTCTTTAAATCTTCTCTTTCACTGAACCAGGAAAATATCCATAAACATCCTGCTACAAGACAGCCCAAACCAGTAGCTACATTAAACTGCCATACAATAAGACCAAACAGTATCAGCACTACAGCCAATTTAGGAAACGCCGGTAACGCAAATTTTTCATTGGTCACATATGAAATGTTCTGAATCTTCATGACTGTACCATTCCATTTTATTATATCCCCTGTAATTTCAAAGCTCTTGGGATCAAGTGGTTTTGTATTGTCGTTCATAATATACTTCCTCCTGTAAAAAATACCTCTGTTGCCAGTTACTTTTAACAGCTGATCAGCTTGTTTATGATTTTATTTTACCTTGGAAATTTCCCAATGTCCATTTCTTTTACCATTACAAAATCCCCTGTTTTCTCAGCAGCAATTGATAATAAAATCATATATTTCTCCTTGTTCATACTCAAAATCCCATTTTTCATTTTTTATATCCCATTTTTTCGAAAGGACTGCCAGAAGGGCCTTACAGGCCCTATATTTGTTCAATTCATTGGCTTTTCTTGCTGCTTCACATGCTTTTTGTAATTCTTCTTTTGTATCTAAGCCTTTAATCGTCATAAAGCAACAGTTTAAATAATAATAGCCGGCTTTGTACTGCTCATCCAGAAAAGGGTGTGATTTTATCACAGAATCTGTCTTGTTTAATGATTCTTCCATTCCATTAATATATCCTTTATCAGATGGATCTTGCACATACATCAATAAATAGCATCTTACTGTGTATAACAGATAATCCACTGCAGCACGATAATATTTCCTGTCATCTGCCATTGCATAACCGCTTTGAAACATTTCAGCCATCCGGTCTAATGTATCACTTTTTAACCGAAAAACACACTTTAATTTCCAGCGTTTACACCAGGAAATTTCACGATCACTCAGCGTGCAATTTTCGAGCATTTCCTCCCATATTTTCTGAGCCTCCCTGATTTCACTTCTCACATTAAAAAGAACTACTGCTTTTCCATTTAAAAAGCGACTACAATCATATATATCAATATTTACATGTTTTTTCAAATATTCTTCCGCTTTCTTCAAATTTTCCTGAGCATAGTCCTTTTTATTTCTGGCAATGCATCTTCTCATAAGCATACCATAGGTTTCCAGAACCTGGATATGGTTCTGACAACGCTCTGCCACCTTTCGTCTTTCCTCATTTATATCATCTGCCAGATCCATTTTTTTGCTTCTCATGAAAAAAAAGTCTGCCAGATTGTTCCCAGTTAAGCTAAGATATTTACTGTCAAGCTGATTTGTATTGCAAAACTGCAGTACTTCTTCTAAAATCATCAGTTCACCACCACGATCCAGAAAAATCTTTTCTCCACTATACAATGCATCTACATCTAAAGTGTTGATTTTTTCCATATAAAAATCAACACTTTTGTCCATATATTTCTCATATTCTGATTCTTCCCAGCACTTAAAGCGAATTAATTGTTTTACAATCGGAAACAGCCGTACCCCTCTGAAATTTCCATTCTCTCCATTCTGTTGATTTCTTCCGCTTTCCATTACAAGCATATACTGATATGCCTGAGAAAGTGCTGTTCTCCATCTCTCATCGGTCATTTTATTCCCCAGTAGACATTTAAGCAGATCCAGACTGATATCCCCTGTAAAATAACTCGCACATCCAAGTAATATCTGTGTATCCGTGCTGACTTTATTCCAGGTATCTTCCATAAAATCTTTCCACATATCTTCGTACACCGACTCCAGTTCTGGATTCAAATACAACGGAAGCGCAAAAAACTTTTCCAGATTTCCTTCATATCTGAGAAGTTCTTTTTCAAATATAGCATTTCCTAACCTATACACAGCTAACGGAATTCCTCCTGTTTTCTCATTGATTCTGGAGATCAAAATGTCCTGACAATCCCGATTTCCATACAAAAGCTCTGGAACATATGTTTTTAGCAGTTCTTCTGTACATCTTTTCTGATTAACCAAATCATTAAAAACCACATAATCCATATTTTTCAGATATAAATTTTCACACGGCGTATGTGCAATCAAAATAACCTTACCATCTCCCCAAAAATTCATCTGGCTTAACGGAAATGTCTGAAGGCCAATATGTATGATTACATATTGCTGAGACCAGAGAGCAGCTTTTAAAGCCATACATGTCTTAATTTCTGTCATCTCTTTGTTATAAAAATCGAAAATCTGTGGAGTTTTTCCATAATCTTTTTCTTCAAAATATTTTATCACACTGGCTGTAATTCCACTTTTATAAGTACCTGCAAGATATAAAAAGCGCTTCTTACTTTTTTCTAAAAAAGTATCCAGTTTATTCTTCAAAACCTGCGGACATATAATATACCTGTTCTCATTATCTTTTTGTCTGTAATATTCCAGTCGATTCTTATTCTCCATGTGATTTTCTATTTCTACTTTATATTTGTAATATGTCCAACAACTATCTGTACAGACTTCAACAAATTCTTTTATTCTTTCAGCAGAAACCCTATGCTTCATTCCAGCTTCCACACATCCAAGCAGAAACTTTTCCGGTCTGCCCTCTATTTTTATTCCCTGACATCTTTTAACAATATCTTCTGAAAGATTAATATTTTCAGAAATCTCCTTATAGAGATCTCTTTTCTGAAATTTCTTCTCATGATTTCTTTTTCTGATTCTATTTTCCTCATCTATAATGAAGTCATAAAACATCTGTATCAGCAATGGTGGTTCTATATTTTTATTCCAGACTGACACTTCCTGCTGTTCATAATCTGTCCTTTCCATTCATTTATCCTCCCCATTGTAAAATCGTATTGTATTCTTATAAGTCTTTCTGCCTGATGATTATTATCTCACACGAACATTGATTTGTAAAAGCAATAATTTGTCATATTCTATTGAGTTTACATCTATGGCAATGACACAAAACTTAGCAGTTCTGGGACATGAGAGCAAATCTGATTAGTGACAAACTGAGGAATCAGCAACATTGTAGCAGAATAAAAAACGAAAAAACAGATACGGATGATTACCTACTTACTTTTATTTGGAGTGAGATTAGCACAGGTACCAGAAGAACTGAAGTGAAATGGTCCTGATTATTCCGGGGTTCTTTGAGCCACCTGTCCGGACTTTGAGAGCCACCATTCCGGAGAATGAGAGCCATATATTCCGGTAATTCAGAGCCACCTTATTGGGCTCTATTACATATATTTCCTTTATACTGTAAATACACACCTTTGGTGTGAATACAGATAAAGGAGGTCGTAAGTTATGACCAAGTATCGTGAAATCCTACGCTTGAAAAGCTTAGGATTCAGTGAGAGGAACATCGCACAGAGTTGCGGTGTATCCAGAAACACAGTCGCTAAGGTTTTAAAAAAGGCAGCGGAAATCAAGCTTTCATGGCCGCTGGATTTCGACATGACCGACAGCGCACTAGAGGAGCTGATGTTTCCTAAGGATAAGTCGGCAACGAATAAACGCATGCCAAACTTTGACTACATTCGCAAAGAACTTCTGCGAAATGGTGTAAACAAAAAGCTTCTCTGGGTAGAATACTGTGAGGAGTGCCGCATGAGCAGCGAAGAGCCTCTAATGTATTCTCAGTTCTGCTACTACATCCAGAAGGATGAAGAAAAACGTAGGGCTACCATGCATATCCCAAGAAAACCAGGTGAACAGATTGAAGTTGACTGGGCCGGTGACCCTGCCCACATCATTGATCCGGACACCGGAGAAATGACAGATGCATGGATATTTGTAGGTGTATTAACTTACAGTCAGTATGCTTTTGTAAAAGCATATATGAATGAGAAAACTGACAACTGGATCAAAGCTCATGTCCAGATGTTTGATTTCTTTGGAGGTGTCACACCTATGCTCGTTTCTGATAACTGTACAACCGCAGTGAATCATAAAAAGGGTGACTGGTACAACACTGCCTTAAACACAACTTATCATGAGATGGCAGAACATTACAATCTCGCCATCCTTCCGGCCAGAGTCCGGAAACCCAAGGATAAACCGAATGTAGAGGGATCAGTAGGAAAGATATCCACATGGATAACAGCAGCCCTTCGCAATGAGCAGTTTTTCTCTCTTGCAGAATTAAATGCTTCAATCCGTGAAAAACTGGATGCCTACAACGCCCGTAAATTTCAGAAAAAGGAATGTAGCAGACTCAGTTTATTTCTTGGGGAAGAAATGCCATTACTGGCTCCGTTGCCTGCTACACCTTTTGAACTGGCTGAGTGGAAACACGCCACCGTCCAGTTTAACTATCACATCGCAGTAGACAGAATGTTCTACTCCGTGCCTTATCAGTATATCAAAAATAAGGTTGATGTGCGTATAACAGATACAACGGTTGAAATATTTTATAATCACAATCGTATTGCCTCTCACAGACGACTCTATGGACGAAGCGGTCAGTATTCTACAGTGACAGAACATATGCCGCAGGAACACCAGAAATATCTGGAATGGAACGGTGACCGGTTCCGTAAGTGGGCTGATTCGATTGGGATTAACACAAGTAAGGTTGTCGATGCAATACTTACCTCCGGCAGGATTGAACAGCAATCCTACAGAAGCTGCATGGGATTACTGAAACTGGCAGAAAAATATTCGCCAGAAAAACTGGAACAGGTCTGCGCTAAGGCGCTCTCTTATTCCGGTAAACCCAGCTATAAAAGTATCAAAAATCTATTGGTTGCAACAAAGGATGCACCTGATACCGAATCAGAATCATCTCAAACAGTAAAACCACATGGCATAACCAGAGGAGCCAGATACTATGGAGGTAAAAAATCATGACAAATCAAAGTACAATCGATAAACTTATTGAAATGCGTCTGACTGCTATGGCAGATGCATTCCGCATCCAGATGGATGATCCTGCAATGAAGGAAGTTCCATTCGAAGATCGGTTCGGCCTGCTTGTTGATGTCGAATACAGCAACCGCAAAAACAATCGTCTGAAAAGGCTGATCCGCCAGGCTGAGTTTGAACAGCCAGATGCCAGCATCGCAGCGATTGATTACCATTCTGGACGAAAGCTGAACAAAGCACTGATCAACCGGCTGGCAACCTGTGAATACATTACAGAATACAGGAACATCTTTATTACTGGAGCAACCGGAAGTGGTAAAACTTATATGGCCTGTGCCTTTGGCATGGAAGCATGCAAGCACTATTACTCAGTACGGTATGTACGGCTTCCTGATCTATTATTGGACTTACAGGCTGCCAGGGACAATGGAACTTTCTCGACTGTCCTGAAGAAATACACCAAGCCAATAGTACTGATCATTGATGAGTGGCTGCTTCTTAAACTGACAGAAGCTGAAGCCAGGAATCTTTTTGAACTGATACATAAAAGACGAAAAAAATCTTCAACGATCTTTTGTTCTCAGTTCCGTGAAAGTGAATGGTACCAGCAAATCTGTGATGGTGAAAGTACTCTTGCCGATGCCATCATGGATCGTATATCGTATGATTCCTATAAGATCGATATTGAAAGTGTTGACCCATCTAAAGACCTCTCTATGAGAGAAATATATGGACTGGATCCAGCAATGGCAAAGTAACTTAATAAACAAAATGGGGTGGCTCCGTTAGTCCGGACAGGTGGCTCTCGCCACACCGGACTGGCGGCTCTGCCGCACCGTAATATTCATTCAATCGTCATTGACGGAATAGAACGCAGATGCTACACTTTGTGTAAGCATTTAGTGTTCTATTTTTCTTTTTAACAGGCGGAAGCCAGTCTTTATTCTAAAATGATCGACAGAATTTCTTAATGCTTGAATTTCAAACTACAACAAAACAAGCAGAAAAGATTTTGTACATGATTTTTAGAAGAAGATAAAAATAGTGCAGACTTTATAAAAAGCGTTTGATACTACAAAGATGTAGGGGGCAGAAATGACTGAAAAATTAAAATTACCAATTGGATTAGAAAATTTTGAAGAAATCAGAAAATCAGGTTTTTACTATGTGGACAAAACAAAATTAATTGAACAATTGCTGGAAGAGTGGGGAAAAGTGAATCTTTTTACCAGACCACGGCGTTTTGGAAAAACATTGAATATGAGTATGATTCGGTATTTTTTTGAAGTTGGAACAGACAAGACATTATTTGATGGTCTCTATATTTCACAAAATGAAAAATTATGTGAACAGTATATGGGAAAATTTCCGGTAATTTTTCTTTCACTGAAAAGTGTGGAAGGATTAAATTTTGAAAGTGCAAAATACCGACTTTGTGATTTGGTAGGGAAAGAAGCCAGACGATTTATGTTTTTATTAGATAGTGATAATTTGACAGAGGAAGACAAAAATATATACCGTGCAATGATTGCTATGCAGGATGGCAAGTATGTAATGAGTGAAGATATCCTTATCTCTTCTTTGCAGATATTGTCAGAGCTTCTATATAAGCATCATGGAATAAAAACTGTTATTTTGATTGATGAATATGATGTTCCGCTGGATAAGGCTTTCCAGAATGGTTATTACAGAGAAATGGTGTCATTGATCCGGGCTATGTTTGGCCTGGCATTGAAAACAAATGATTTTCTGCAGTTTGCCGTTTTGACTGGTTGTCTGCGTATTGCCAAAGAAAGTATATTTACTGGTTTAAATAATTTTAATGTATTGTCGGTTATGAGTCCTCAATTTGATGAATGTTTTGGCTTCACAGATGAGGAAGTGAAGGAAATGCTGGCATATTATGGACTTTCAGAACATTATGAGCAAATGAAACAATGGTATGATGGGTATCTGTTTGGAAATATTTTGGTATATTGCCCTTGGGACGTGATCAATCATTGTAGGGATTTGCGCGTTGATTCAGACGCGTTCCCGGAAGACTACTGGTCAAATACAAGTGGAAATGGCATTGTACGTCGGTTTATTGATAAAGCAAATATGCAGACAAAGTCTGAAATTGAGCAATTGATTGCCGGTGAAGAGATTGTAAAAGAAATTCGTCAGGAACTTACTTATGATGAACTTGATAAGACCATTGATAATCTGTGGAGCGTACTTTTTACAACCGGCTATCTGACTCAGCGCGGCAGGGTTGACGGCAGATGCTATCGTTTGGCTATTCCGAACAGAGAAATTCGGGAATTGTTTATTACACAGATTCGGGAATGGTTTAAGGACTCTGTTGGAAGAGACAGAACAACTTTAGATGATTTTGCAGCGGCAATGTTGAGGGGAGATGAATCTCAGGTAGAAAAGATTTTTGGGGATTATCTCTGGAATACAATCAGTATTCGTGACACTGCTGTTTCGAAGAATCGAAAAGAAAATTTTTATCACGGCATTTTACTTGGATTATTTGGGTTTATGGATAATTGGATCGTGAAATCCAATGTGGAATCCGGTATCGGTTATAGTGATATATTGATTGAGGCATTTGACTGTCGCGTGGGTATCGTGATTGAAATGAAATATGCAGAAGATGGAAATCTGGATGCGGCATGCAAAAAAGCACTTGGGCAGATTGAGGAAAAATCATATGAAGCCAGATTAAAGGAAGATGGAATGCGTACGATTTTGAAATATGGAATTGCATGTTATAAAAAAAACTGTCGTGTGGCAGTAAAAAAATAAATATGAATTTCGGTATTTCTGTCCTTTTTTGACTGTTAGATTGGCGGAAACCTTGACAAATGCAGTGGTTGTGTTAAAATTTCTACAGACTATGTCCATGAAAGAGAAAGAGGGACAATCTGTTAGGAGGAATGAAAATGGCTGTACCGTACAATCATAGAGAGATTGAACAGAAATGGCGCAAAATCTGGGAAGAACACCCGGCTAATGTAAATGATGGTAAGAAACCGAAATATTACTGTCTGGATATGTTTCCATATCCGTCAGGTAATGGTCTGCATGTAGGTCATTGGAGAGGATACGTTATCTCCGACGTATGGAGCAGATATAAAATGCTGAATGGATATTATCTGATTCATCCGATGGGATGGGATGCATTTGGACTTCCGGCTGAGAACTACGCGATCAAGATGGGCGTACATCCGGAGAAATCCACAGCTGAGAATATTGCAAATATCAAACGTCAGATCAAAGAGATCGCTGCTGTTTATGACTGGGATATGGAAGTAAACACAACCGATCCGAATTTCTATAAATGGACACAGTGGATTTTTGTTAAAATGTTCAAAGCAGGTCTTGCTTATCAGAAAGAGATGCCGATCAACTGGTGTCCGTCCTGTAAGACAGGTCTTGCAAATGAAGAAGTTGTAAATGGTAAATGTGAGCGTTGCGGCGCTGATGTTACCAAGAAAAATCTGAATCAGTGGATGTTAAAGATCACAGCATACGCTGACCGTCTGTTAGATGACCTTGACAAACTTGACTGGCCGGAGAAAGTTAAGAAGATGCAGACTGACTGGATCGGCAAGAGCCACGGTGCAGAGGTTAACTTCAAGGTTGAGGATACAGACAAAGAGATCACTGTATACACCACAAGACCGGATACCTTACATGGTGCGACATTCCTTGTTCTGGCTCCGGAGCATGCAATGGCAAAAGAGCTTGCAAACGATGAGACAAGAGCAGCAGTAGAAGATTATATTTACCAGTCTTCTCTGAAATCTTCTGTAGACCGTCTGCAGGACAAAGAGAAAACAGGTGTATTTACCGGAAGTTATGCGATCAACCCGATCAATGGTGCAAAAGTACCGATCTGGCTGTCTGATTATGTATTAGCTGACTACGGTACAGGTGCGATCATGTGTGTACCGGCTCATGATGACCGTGACTTCGAGTTCGCAACCAAATTCAATATTCCGATCATTCAGGTTATCGCAAAAGATGGCAAAGAGATCGAGAATATGACAGAAGCTTATACCGAAGCAAAAGGAACTATGATCAACTCCGGCGAGTGGAATGGAATGGAATCTTCTGTACTGAAGAAAGAAGCTCCGCACATCATCGAGGAGAGAGGCATTGGTAAAGCTACCACAAACTACAAACTGAGAGACTGGGTATTCTCTCGTCAGCGTTACTGGGGCGAGCCGATCCCGATCGTTCATTGTCCGGATTGTGGACCTGTTCCGGTTCCGGAAGAAGAACTTCCGCTGTTATTACCGGAGGTTGAGTCTTATCAGCCGACAGGTACCGGTGAATCTCCGCTGGCAGACATTACAGACTGGGTAAACACAACCTGCCCGTGCTGTGGAAAACCTGCAAAACGTGAGACAAATACCATGCCGCAGTGGGCAGGATCTTCCTGGTATTTCCTTCGTTATGTAGATAACAAAAATGAGAAAGAACTGGTTTCCAGAGAAAAAGCAGACAAATATCTGCCGGTTGATATGTATATCGGTGGTGTTGAGCATGCAGTACTGCATCTGCTTTACTCCAGATTCTATACAAAATTCCTGTGCGACATCGGTGTGATCGACTTTGACGAGCCGTTCCACAAACTGTTCAACCAGGGTATGATCACCGGTAAAAACGGTATCAAGATGAGTAAATCCAAAGGAAATGTAATCTCACCGGATGATCTGGTTCGCGATTACGGCTGTGATTCCCTGCGACTTTACGAGCTGTTCGTAGGACCGCCAGAACTGGATTCTGAGTGGGATGACAGAGGAATCGACGGTGTATACCGTTTCATCACACGTTTCTGGAAACTTGTACTGGATAACAAAGATGCTGATGTCAAAGAGACAAAAGAGCTGGTAAAAGTTCGTAACAAACTGGTTTACGACATCACCACACGTCTGGAGAGCTTTAGCCTGAATACGGTTATTTCCGGATTCATGGAGTACAATAACAAACTTATCGATATGGCGAAAAAAGGTGGCGTAGACAAGAAAACATTAGAGACATTTGTCGTTCTGATGGCACCGTTTGCACCACATATCAGCGAGGAACTGTGGAGCCAGCTTGATCATGCGGATTCCGTATTCCATGAGACTTGGCCGACATACGATGAGAATGCTATGAAAGATGACGAGAAAGAGCTTGCTGTACAGATTAATGGAAAGACAAAATGTGTTGTTACACTTCCGGCTGACGTAAGCAAAGAGGATGCCATCGCAGCAGGTAAGGCAGCACTTGGCGATAAACTGACAGGAAATGTGATTAAAGAGATCTATGTTCCAGGCAGAATCATCAACATCGTAGCAAAATAATCCATTTTACCTCAGTCGAGAAGACTCCCACTTCTGCAAGTGGTGAGTAATAACAAGTCTTTCTCAGTGGGAGTACAATCTCCGACTGAGATAAACGCTCCGCGGGGATGTGCAGTGATTCTGAGAAGAATATGTCAGCTTTCGCTGACCAGAATCACGCACCAAGTCTCACGTGCGTTCGACTTGAACTATAAATATTTGAGTATACAGAAAAGATATTGAGATCAGATGCAGATAAATAAATTTGTATCAGATGTCAGTATCTTTTCTTTTTTTGTCAATAGGCACTTTTTTCTCCTGAAATGGGCATGTGAAAGGATCAGTTCCTTTGGTAAAATATGGCTATATAAATCTGACCGGAAAAAGAATTTATATGGCGACACGAAAGAAAGGGGATGAGTCTATGATAAAGAAATTTTTGAGTATACTGCTTGCGGTATGTGTGCTTGCGTGTTTTGTACCGATGGATGCATATGCCATCGTCGGATCCGTTCGTTCAGAAACAGAGGAGGTAACAAACAATAAAGGAACATACCGGAATTATGATGTTACCTGGATCGAGAATGATCATATTCGTCTGTATTTTGTGCAGAGTTCGAAAATAAATTTTGGCGGTGGTTATCTGGTAACTGTGCCTGCAAGAACAAAAGCATCTGCAAAAGAGGCATATGACATGGTATTTAACAAAAAAATATACCAGTATCCATATTTTGTCGCAAATTCAGAAAAGATATCTGTTTCCAGCAGGAGTGTAACTGCAGACAAAAATAGTATTACAGTAAAATATGAGTTTAAACCGTATAAACAGGTAACATCGAGATATCAGCGTACCTATGAAGTAACGACGACTTACCGGATCGTCAAACTGGACGAAGGTAAGACAACCGGCTACACGACTGCCGGTATGCTTACAGAGGATGATGCTGATAACGGAAGAACTTACGGTGTAAAAGCAGATGTTGATGTCGAGTATAAGAATAAAGATGGTCTGGCGTATGGCGATGACCTGAATCTGCAATTTTGTACGAAACTGAATGGTTTTAATAAAATGGGACATGAGAATGTTTCCACTGGTGCGTCTGTATACATGAGCAATGCCACCGGAAATTCGGAATCCGGTTATCAGCATTCAGAGAGTGCCGTGGTGGCAGATCTGCTGCATGTAAAAACATCTTTTGGATGGTATCACAGTCCTAATAGCGGCTATGGCAGTTCCGGAGAAGGCATCACAGAACTTTTTACAAAAGGATATTCCTGGGCCAATCCTTTTGTGGCAACTTCCTCACTGTATACAGGTTATGTGACAGGGCATGATGGAACAGGTGATTACACAGATTCACTGCCGGAGTATTTTTCTGCAACAAAAAGTGGCGATGTGACATTGGAACTCAACCTGAATCTCATGGGAAAAGAGATTTCATATCAGCACAGTAACATGCTTTGGGGATACCGGGATCTCTATACCGAAAAAGATGATACATTTACACCGAATGATACGATCACGGTAAGTCAGTCTGCCAGACATCTTGGTATTTATAAAAATAAGGATGGTTATCAGGCAGTTCCGGCATCCAGTGAAAGTGAGCTGGATGCAAATGCAAAGACTTACGGAACAAAGATCGCGGCAATTCGTGGAAATTTTCATGAAGAAAATGACCGCTATGTATTTACAAACGGTGTGGCAGCGTTGTCAAAATCCATTACTGCAGTCTGGACCGGCGCCGGTGGAAGTTTTTCTGTTGGCAAGGATGGAAGTTTTGAGACAAGCAATGTAAATCTGAATACCCCGACATTTAAGTTTTATCAGCCAAAAGATGCTGCACAGAAGAATCTTACGATTGCATCGGGAGAAAATGGTCTGATCGTGACGATGGATCCGAATTCGAATGATGCGATGATGACGACCAATATTCCGGGTACAGAGATCAGTGTGGAAAAAGCGAACGTGAAAGTGGATGGCAATATTAGTTTTGAAGGAAATGCAGAATTTCAGATTTTTAGAGGTGCTGAGTTTACCATGCAGGAGCTTGGATATGGTTACCAGGGGAAAGATTTTAAGGTAAACGGTATTCGTGCAACCGGAAAAATTGATACGACAGAAATGCTTGGACTGGATATGGCAAGTCTGGAAGGCGAAATTGATACCTTCCAGCCAAGGTATCATTTCACTATGGAACTGAATGTGTTTGATCTCTTTGAGAGTGAGGCGGAACTGGAATTGAAGAGATCTAACCTGACAGGTTCACTTATGCCAAATAAGCTTTACTTCTATGCAGGATCAAGTGTTGCCAAGGTGCCACTGGTGCCACCTGTGGTAGTGGCAAATATAACCGGTGCCGGTGGTGGATTTAATAATCTGGCAGATTCCCTTAACGGAGATTTCTTTGCAATTCCGCCGTTGAACCTTTCCATTACAGGGAAAGGCGAAATTTTGAATACACTGGAAGGAAAAGCAACCTATACCTTTGGACCGGCTTACTTTAAGCTGGAAAGCGATGAGGTCAAAATTTTTAAAAAGCTGAATCTGATTGATGATTTTACCATCGAAGAAGGTGTTCAGGGAGAAACGCGCAATTATAAGGGCACAGACTACACCGGTCTGAAAGCTTTTGGTGCTGCAAGTGTCCATGCAAGTGTTCCGCAGAATTCCAAGGTAATCCGGGCTTCGGGAGACTTAAGTGCAAGTGTGTTCTCCGGAATGAACAGCTATAAGAATCCGACCAGTGTCTATGTAAATGCGGATATGAACGGTGGTGTGAAAGGAAGTCTGCATGCACCGTCAGGATGGCCGTTGATCGGTGGTGTCAAACTTGGATCTACAAGTTTTGATTTTTTCCTTGGTGCAAGTACGGTGGTACCGGTCAGAGGAACGAACTTTAATGGTGCTGTAAATTCTGCATTCAAGAATTTTAAAATTTACGGCGGTGCCAAGAAAGAAGCCGACTGGGGAATTGCATCTTATCGCCTTTGGTACATATTCCCGGAAAATGATGCTGGTATCAAAACCGTTGGATTCTGGAAAGATCTGCCGGAATGGAAGTGGGAAGATCACAAGCCGGAAGGTTACAGTGCAGAATACAATGAAAATGATGCAGTGGCAGTCATGGATGCAAATATGGATATGCTTGGTGCAAATGTAACATCCGTTGCTGATGTGGCATTGCAAAATGCGGTAAGTACCAACAGTGTTTACAGTAAGAATATTGAACTTACCGGAAATGAGGGACAGTCATTATCAAAAGATGCTACGTTTGTTATGATGGTGACACCTGCGGATGGCACAGATATGCAGGCATTTGCAGAGAGCCTGACGGTTTCCAAAGGTGGCAGCAATCTTGCATTGACACTACCTTCCTATAATGAGGAAGATGAAATTACCAATGAGTCAGAAATCAATGTATTTGCAACACAGAATGCGGCTGGAAAAGACTGTGTTCTGGTCGGCCTGGGAAAAAATGCATCCGTTGGTGATCAGTGGACAGTAACCAGTGATGTGGCAGAGTTCAATCTGAATCTGAACGCATCTATGCCATTTGACAGTCTTTCTGCGAGCCTGAACGGACAGACGGTCAGTGGAAAAGTAGAAAATCCGGATGCGGATGCAAAATATGTGCTGGCAACATATTTCGGCGAGGAAAGCGGTAAGGGACAGTATGCCATCGAATATCAGGATATTACAGATCCGGCTAATATATCCGCGCAGATACCGAATCGGGGAACTATGGTTGCTACCGGTGATTATTATGTGACTGTAAGTCTTTTAAGCAAAAATGAGATCATGATTGAAAATGAAGATGGAAGTACGGAAAAGGATGAAGTGCTTCTTCCTGTTGATACAGTGGCCTTAGGTCAGATTCATTATCAGAATACTGCACAGCCGGAGGCACCTGCGACAGCAGCAATCCAGCCGATCGGAAATGAGATCATGGAAGGATCCTGGAGTGAGGTGGCAAACGCTGACGGTTACAGAGTAACGATTTATCAGGAGAAGGGCGGAAGTTTTGTTGACACCGGAAAGAATTACAGCTATGATGCAGCTGATATCAAAGATTCCAAAATTGACGGTGTTTCTTATGATACTGCTACCGGTACATTTACACTGGATATGGCATTGACTGTAAATGGTGATGCGATTGATGAGAATCAGAATACTTCCGGCAATACAACTACCTCAGATCTGAAAGCAGGTCAGAATTATAAGATCGGTGTACAGGCATACAATTATCTGACCGATGAAACGGGTGAAAAGATTGCAAATGCGTTTGTTTACAGCGAGGAGACAAAATCAAACGATGCTGTATTACCAAAATACACACCACTGACGCTGAAAGCGGAGATGGAAACATCAAGAGGAAGCGGTAATTATACTTCTCACGATGTCACAGAAGAAAATGGCGTATTCTCCTGTGTGGCAGGTGCAGGAAATAACAACCGCTGGTATCTGCAAGTGACCAATCAGGAAAATGAAAATGTTACCTATACACTGACAAGAATGGATACCGATCAGGTAATAGATGCTGCATATGATGGCTATTGGAACATTGATAATACAGATATTACAGGCTCCGTGATGTTCCGCATTGATGCAGCAGTGAATAAAGGTACTTACACAGATATTACAACAAAATATCTGCTTGTGGAAAAGGATGATACCGCACCGATGCTCAGCCTGGATCAGACAGTGGTATATGCGAATAAGGATACCGGAGACTATACGATTACAGGTATGACAGAACCGAATGGAACGGTTTGCCTTGATGATGTAGACTGGGAGGGAAATTTGAAACAGGTTGCCACTGCGGATGAAAACGGCAGATTTTCTTATTCCGGACAGCTTGATCTGACCTATAATCAGATGGTGATGGATGAAGAAGGAATGCCGGTTTATGATGAAAATGGCAATCCGGTGATTCAGACAATCCGTACCGAAAATGGAATGTTCCTGTTGCTTGTGGCAGAGGATGCAAACGGAAATCGGTCCACAGCAGAATCTGTGGTTGTTACACTGGAAGACCACGATTGGGAGGTTGATTATACTGTGGATCAGAAGCCAACCTGCGAGGATGAAGGTATGAAATCCATTCATTGTAAAACCTGTAGTGCAGTAAAGGATGAGCAGACGATTCCGGCAGCTGGACATAGCTGGGGCGTGGGAGTGATCACTATTAAGCCGACAGCAGAAAAAACAGGTATCCGCACTTATCTCTGTGAGCGTTGTGGCGCAACAAAAACAGAGGAAGTAGATAAGATATCCGTGCCGGGTGAATCAAAGCCGGATACTTCGGATAAGCCATCTGGTTCTGACGGAACAAAGCCGGAAAACGTGGATAAGATATCTGGTTCTAATGAAACAAAGGCAGAAAATGTTAATAAGACATCAGCGTCAGGCAAAACCGAAGCGGATAAGAAAACCGCCGGGGAAGCCGTACGCACAGATGATAATGCCAGAATGATGTTATGGATCACAATTTTGATTCTTTCCACAGGAACTGGAGCAATAACGATTACTGTACGCAGAAAAACGAAAAGAAAATAAAAAACAGTAAAACAGACTGAAAAAGAGCGTTCCGCGAGGGCGCTCTTTTTTTGTTGAGCATAAGAGGCTTCGATAGTACACTTTCTTGTCTTGATGTAAAGATGGGCATATGTTAGGATACAATTATGATAATGAAAACAGATAAGTGACAGGTGGAAAAGGTAAGAGTTTAACCAAATCAAGGAAGTCCCCTGCTTCAATTGCGAAAAGCAATAAGCAGGGGTAGGGACTTGCTTGTATCAGGAGGGGTGCAAGCCCCTTCTGATAAGCTGCGAAGCAGCTATTTGGTTATGAGCAAGTAGCGAAGGCGGATTGCGAATATCCTTTGACCAAAAATAGGTCAATAGTGAGAAGGAGATGCATTATGAAGGGGAAAAAGATTTTAAAAGGTATTGGGATTGTAGTTTTATGCATTGTATTGTTTGTAGCAGCAGTGCTTATTTTTTATACGGTGCGGGAATATCGTCCGAAATCCATTGAGTTTCCGGAAACAGGAACTGGGACAAAGACATTATCCGAAGGAGATAGTTTTTCTGTCCTGACCTATAATACCGGTTATGCGGCATTGAGCAAAGACGAAGATTTCTTTATGGATGGTGGAAGTAAGGTGCAGCCGGACAGCAAAGATGTGGTGGAAACAAACCTTGCGGGAATTTCTGATATTTTGAAAAGCCAGAATGCAGATTTCTATTTCTTGCAGGAAGTGGATATTGATGCAAAACGTTCTTTCCATATCAATGAACGTGAGTATTATGAAAATGCGTTGGATATGAGCAGTATTTATGCCTGCAATTTCAAATGTGATTTTGTGCCATATCCGATTCCACCGATTGGAAAAGTAGAAGCGGGTCTGCTTACCATGACGGATTATCAGGTGGAGAGTGCAAAGCGGATCAAACTGGCAGAATCTTTTTCATGGCCGATCAAAACCTGTAATCTGAAACGCTGCATGCTGGAGACAAGGATTCCGATAGAAGGAACTGATAAAGAACTTGTGCTGATCAATTTCCATCTGGAAGCATATGACAGCGGAGAAGGCAAGAAGATGCAAAGCCAGATGCTGGCAGATAAGCTGCAGGAAGAATATCAGGCTGGTAATTATGTAATTGCCGGCGGTGATTTTAACCAGACTTTTGAAGGTGTGGATAAGTATGAAATCCATGATACGGACAGCTGGGTACCAGGAACTGTGTACAAAGAAGATCTGCCGGAGGGATTTGATTTTGCTGTGGCAGATAATGCACCGACGTGTCGGTTGCTGAATGGACCGTACAGTGGAAATTATGAGGATTCTCAGGTGTACGTCATTGACGGGTATATTGTGTCTGATAATCTGCAGGTGGATCAGGTGCAGGTTATCGACACTGATTTCGAGTACACGGATCATCAGCCGGTGTCTTTACGGGTGACTCTTCAATAAATTTTTGTCTGTCGGTGTAAGAAACAAATAAAAAATAACTCCAACGAAAATTTTTACAATCATCCTTCTGTTGGAGTTATTTTTTATTTTGTTCCATTTACATGACGGCGCCGCCTGTTTTTGGCACAAGAAGTAGTTGGAAAATAAATTAAAATAGTGTAGAATAAGTGCCAGATAAGATTTTTTAAAGGAGTGTTTTGATATGAAAGTAGATTTGTTTTCCATCGGACATTTTACGGTGCATACTTATGGAGTGATGATTGCTATCGGAGTGATCTTGTGTGTGGTGATGGGATATTATAGAGCAAAACGTATGGAAATGAAAGCCGAGTCAGTAGTGGATCTGGCAATTTTATGCGTTGTTATGGGGTTCCTTGGAGCAAAAGTGTTTTTTGTGATTTTGAGCTGGAAACAGTTTTTAACAGATCCGTTGAGTGTACTTGGATCTTCCGGATTCGTGGTATACGGAGGCATTATCTTCGGTGTGGTATCAGCCTTGATTTACTGTAAGATTAAGAATATCCGGTTTTTTGAATATTTTGATCTGCTGGCACCGTCCGTATCACTGGCACAGGCTTTTGGACGTTTGGGCTGCTTTTTTGCAGGCTGCTGTTATGGTAAGGAAACAAGCCTTCCGATTGGAATTGTATTTCCGGAAGGCAGTTTTGCACCGGCAGGCGTACCGCTGCTGCCGACACAGCTTTTTTCTTCCGCAGGAGATTTTGTGATTGCATTTGTACTGATTCGCATGACTGGAAAAATGCGTCATACCGGTGACGTGGGTGCGCTCTATCTGATGCTTTACGGAATTGGAAGATTCTGTGTGGAATTTCTGCGTACCAACGAACAGAGAGGATTCATTGGATTGACAACAGCACAGTTGATTTCAATTGTGTTTATGATCATATCGATTGTGCTTTTTATTCGAAATAAAAGAGCAGCGGACAGAGAAGATTTAATGTATATTTAGTATAAGTGGAATTGAAAAAAATTACCGGGAGCAAGACGGTAGATTGATTTTCGTAATTGAAGTGAGCATAGCCCGCCTCCGTGAGTGTGTTTGAACACGCTGGTTTTGCGTGTGAGTTCATGGAAGGAGGCGGAAATAAGTGGCGCAACGGAGATAGAAAATCATTCGTGTCTGCTCCCGGTAATTTTTTCAGTTCTTTTTTATAAAACTTACAGCAGTTTCATTGCCCCGGAGGAAATCTGGCTGATGATATCAACCACGGCAGCATCTCCGTATTGTCTGTTTTCGAAAAATGCATAATAACCGCCATAAACCGTGTAAGACAGCACGACATTGACGGATGGATCCTGTTTGTACTCCGGGTGAGCTTCAAACAGGATTTTTTTTAATTGATATTCGACTTTTCGCACCAGTTCGCCGGCTCTGGTTCCGGAAAATAAAATGCGGATAATGCTATCACGTGAGAGATAACCGAGAAACAGATTTTTTGCCAGGACCGCCGGATCTTCCAGGCAGTTCGCCGGATTCGGAATGGCTTCTATGACGGAGGTGACAACTTCTGTCTCTAACTGATCACTCAGATCGTAAATATCTTTATAATGGGAGTAAAAGGTAGATTTGTTAATCTGTGCCTTTTCACACAATTCTTTGATCGTGATTTTTTCTAATGGTTTTCTGGAACGTAATTCCAGAAACGTATTGTGAAGGGCTGTTTTTGTTTTTTCTATTCTGATATCCATAATAATACCTCATATGTTTGCTAATGGTGTTAGTCAAAGTAAAGCGGACATTCGCAATCCGCTTTCTGCTGTTGAGTTTTTCGACAATTATCGAAAAGTGTTGGTTTTCCAACGGATTGGAAAAGCTGTTTCTGTTCAAGTATGTTTTCTCTATCTATAATTATAATAGAATTGACAAAGAAAAACAACCACAGTTGATTAATGAGGGAGAGAGTATATGGATTTTTATGGATTTTATACGGGAAAAGAATTTGAAGCCTATCGTTTTCTTGGCGCACATGCCTGTGAAAGAGGAACGGTTTTTCGGACATTTGCACCGAATGCACAGAGAATTTCGCTGATCGGTGAATTTAACGGATGGCAGGAAACACCGATGCAGAAAGTACATGATGGCAATTTCTGGGAGTGTTATGTGGAAAATGCCGGGAAGGGCATGATGTATAAATACAAGATTTACGGAGCAGACGGCAGCTGTATCGATCACTGCGATCCGTATGGTTTTTATTCGGAACTGCGTCCGAACAATGCATCGATTATTTATGATACGACAGATTATCATTTTACAGATTCAGAATGGATGAAAAAACGGTCAGTACAAAAAGATGCGCCGTTAAATATTTATGAGATTCATTTTGGTTCCTGGAGAAAGAAGGATGATAAAGATGCGGAAGGATGGTACACTTATCGCGAGATGGCAGATTTGCTGATTCCGTATCTGAATGAAAATGGTTACAATTATGTGGAGCTGATGCCGTTGAGTGAGCATCCCTGCGATGAATCCTGGGGTTATCAGAATACCGGATTTTTTGCACCGACTTCCCGTTACGGTACGCCGGATGATCTGCGCTATTTTGTCAACGCCTGTCACAAGCATAAAATCGGCGTGTTGATGGATTTTGTACCGGTGCATTTTGCGGTGGATGCCTATGCACTGTGGAATTATGACGGTTCTGCCTTGTATGAATATCCGAATCAGGACGTAGGATACAGCGAGTGGGGAAGCTGCAATTTCATGCATTCCAGAGGAGAAGTGCGAAGCTTCCTGCAATCTGCTGCAGCGTACTGGCTGTCAGAATATCATTTTGATGGTCTGCGCATGGATGCAGTGAGCAATCTGATCTACTGGCAGGGCAATGAGGCAAGAGGCGTGAATAATCTGGCGGTTTCCTTTATTCAAAACATGAATCAAGGATTAAAGGATCGTTTTCCGACGGCTATATTGATGGCAGAGGATTCTTCTTCCTATCCGGGCGTGACCAGATCTGTTCACGATGGTGGTCTGGGTTTTGACTATAAGTGGGATATGGGATGGATGAACGACACGTTGAATTATTTTCGGACAGCACCGGAGTATCGTTCTGAGAACTATCACAAACTCACTTTTTCCATGATGTATTATTATAGTGAAGCGTATGTTCTGCCATTGTCTCACGATGAAGTGGTACATGGAAAGGCGACCATTATTCAGAAAATGAGTGGTGACTATGAAGAAAAATTCCCGCAGGCACGGGTAATGTACATGTATATGTATGCACATCCGGGCAAAAAGCTGAATTTTATGGGAAATGAAATTGCGCAGTTTCGTGAGTGGGATGAGAAGCGGCAGCAGGACTGGGATATTTTAAAATTCCCGAAACACAGAGAATTTCATCGCTTTATGATGGAACTGAATGAGGTGTATGAGAAACATTCTGCTTTTTGGGAGGCAGATTATGCACAGGATGGCTTCCGGTGGATTGACTGCCATCAGGAAGAAAAATGTATATATGCCTTTGAACGAAAGAGCAAAAAGGAGCGGATCGTTGCCGTTTTCCATTTTGGAAATACAAAAGAGCAGGAATATGTAATGAAAATTTCCGGGGTCAAGAAATTAAAACTGATCTGTAGCAGTGATGATTCTGAGATGAAAAAAGCACATCCGGAGTATCAGAAAGATCTGCCTGTGAAAAAGGGAGCGGTTTCCATACATTTGCCGGCATACAGTGCACGTTTTTATCAGGTAGTGGAATAAATAGCGGAAAGCGGATTGCGAATGTTCGCTTTAGTGTAAAAGTTTGAGATAACACATTTGAGATAGTTTTCTTATACTACGAAAAAATATACTAACGCCTGCGAAATGTGTCTAACCATACAAAAATTAGTAGAAATTAACTGATAATTAATGAAAAAAAATATCAATAAGGGAAATAATGTTTGAAATATCCAATTGCGATGCTATACTAAAAATTAAACATTAAACATATGCAAATGGAGGGAAAAATATTATGTTCAAAAAATTTAATGCAGGAAAAGTTGGTCTTTTTGTAGCAGGTCTTGCTTTTGGAACAGCAGGTATCAAAATCCTTACAAGCAAAGATGCTAAGAAAGTTTACACAGGTTGCACCGCTGCTGTATTGCGTGCAAAAGATACTGTAGTAAAAACAGCAACAACTGTTCAGGAGAACGCAGGTGATATTCTTGCTGAGGCAAAACAGATCAATGCTGACCGTGCCGCTGCGGAAGCATATGTTGAGGACGAAGAAGTAACTGAGGCAGCAGAGGCTCAGGCTGAGGAAGCACAGGCAGAATAATGAAATTTGCAATCAAACATGAGATAAAAGGACGTCTACGTGTACATATGGCGCAGCAGCGCATGACATATGAGCAGGCAGACGTCCTGCAATATTATCTGCAGCAGTCTGATCTCGTAGTAGATGCAAAGGTATACGAACAGACAGCGGACGTTGTGATCAGTTACAACGGAGACAGGGCTGCTATTATTCATTTATTGTGTACCTTCAAATATCAGTTAGTAGAAGTACCGGAAGGATATCTGGAGAGTACAGGACGTGAGTTAAATTCTGAATACAAGGAAAAATTAATCTGCAAAGTTGTATGGCATTACGGAAAGAAATTATTTTTACCGGCACCGATCCGAAATGTGATTACCATCGTCAACGGTATCCGTTATATATGGAAAGGACTGCAGAGTCTGCGTCACCGCCGACTGGATGTGGCCGTTCTGGATGCAACGGGTATTGCGGTATCACTGCTTCGTCAGGATATGGGAACCGCAGGTTCTGTTATGTTCCTGCTTGGAATTGGCGAGCTGCTTGAGGAGTGGACACACAAGAAATCCGTCGGTGATCTGGCACGAAGCATGTCTCTGAACGTAGAGAAAGTATGGCAGAAAGTTGGAGACCAGGAAGTTCTGGTATCTTCTTCTACCATTGAAAAAGGCGATGCGATCATCATTCATGCCGGAAATGTGATCCCGTTTGACGGTGTGGTAACAGCCGGAGACGCTACCGTAAATCAGGCTTCCCTGACAGGCGAATCCGTACCGGTTGCAAAAACAATAGATTCCTATGTTTATGCCGGTACTGTTCTGGAAGAAGGTGAGCTGATCATCCGTGTAGAAGCAACCGGAGGTGCCACAAAATACGAGAAGATCGTTACCATGATCGAGGATTCCGAAAAACTGAAATCCAATCTGGAAGGAAAAGCAGAGCATCTGGCAGACAAGCTGGTTCCGTATACATTAGGTGGTACGTTACTGACTTGGTTACTCACAAGAAATGCCACAAAAGCATTGTCTATCCTGATGGTAGACTTCTCCTGTGCGCTGAAGCTGGCAATGCCGATTTCCGTGCTTTCTGCAATCCGTGAGGCACAGCAGTGTGACATTACCGTCAAAGGCGGAAAATATCTGGAGGCCGTTGCCGAGGCAACAACCATCGTATTTGATAAAACTGGTACACTGACAAAGGCAAAACCGACGGTGATCGATGTCATTCCGTTCAACGATTCGGAGCCGGATGAGCTGCTTCGTATCGCAGCCTGCTTAGAAGAACATTTTCCACATTCTATGGCAAAAGCCGTTGTGACAGCTGCAAAACAGAAAAAGCTGGAGCACGAGGAAATGCATTCTAAAGTGGAATACATAGTAGCACATGGTATTTCTTCTTTCATCGAAGAAAAACGTGTGGTGATCGGAAGCTATCATTTTGTGTTTGAAGATGAACAGTGCCAGATTCCGGAAGGCAAAGAAGTTGTATTTGATAACCTGCCGGAAGAGTGTTCCTGCCTGTACATGGCTGTTGATCAGCAGCTTGCAGCCGTTATCTGTATTGAAGATCCTGTACGTGAGGAAGCAATGGATGTCATTCAGGATCTGCGTGACAATGGTATCCAAAAAATTGTTATGATGACTGGAGACAGCGAGCGTACTGCAGCAGCAATTGCACGCAAAGTCGGTGTAGATGAGTATTATTCTGAAGTTCTGCCGGAAGATAAAGCAAACTTCGTAGAACAGGAGAAAGCACTTGGTCATAAAGTTATCATGATCGGTGACGGAATCAACGATTCACCGGCTCTGTCTGCCGCAGATGCAGGTGTAGCCATCAGTGATGGTGCAGCTATTGCCCGCGAGATCGCAGACATTACTATCGCAGCAGACGATCTGCATGAGATCGTGACATTGAAGAAGATCAGCAACAGACTGATGCAACGTATCCACCGCAATTATCGCTTTATCGTAGCGTTTAATGCAGGATTGATCGCACTTGGTGTTGGCGGAATCATTCAGCCGACCACATCTTCTCTGTTACATAACACTTCAACACTGTATATCGGTTTGAAGAGTATGGAAAATCTGCTGGATGAGCAGGAGAAAAATGAATAAAAGCGTGTTGAGATAAGACAACGATTGTGCTTAAGTGAAAAACGCGGAACTTCAGATAAGAGGTTCCGCGTTTTTTGTTACATAGAAAATTGATGGAACATTTTCTTGTTTCATAATTTGGAAAAAGTTTACTCAGTTTGCTCTTTTTTCATGAAATATAGATTTTGGAGATGTCCTGTTTATTGGAAAATTGTTTATTTTCAGAGAAGTAATTGTTTTTTGTATGAAAATCCGCTATACTATCACAGGCAATTCATAGTAAAATAGTAAACAATACAGAATCTGGTAAAAAGAAAAGGTTCTGAAATGTTCGAAAAATATTAGAAATACATTGGAGGAGACACGAATGGAAGAAAATACTTCTTTGCATACAGAATGTGCACATAAGCCGCGTCCGGCTGTGCTGAATCAGTTTTCCAGAACGGAACTGCTTCTGGGAGAAGATAACATGCAGCGTCTGTTCAACGCCAGAGTAGCGGTATTTGGAATCGGTGGTGTCGGCGGATACACCGTAGAAGCACTTGCGCGTGTGGGCGTTGGAACGTTGGATCTGATCGATGATGACCGGGTCTGTCTGACCAACTTAAATCGTCAGATTTTTGCAACAAGAAAAACCATTGGAAAATATAAAGTAGATGTAGCGAAAGAGCGTATTCTGGATATCAACCCAAAGGCAGTTGTCAACACATATAAGACTTTTTATATGCCGGATACCGCAGATCAGTTTGATTTTTCTCAGTATGATTATGTGGTGGATGCGATTGATACCGTCACCGGAAAATTGATGCTTGTGGAGCAGGCAAAAGCGGCAGGTGTGCCGATCATCAGTTCCATGGGAGCAGGAAACAAGATGGATGCATCTGCTTTCGAAGTGGCAGATATCTATGAGACTTCTGTTTGCCCGCTGGCAAAAGTTATGCGCCGCGAGTTGAAAAAACGTGGTATTGATCATCTGAAGGTGGTTTATTCCAAAGAAAAGCCCCTGACACCGATCGCAGATACAGAAAACAACTGTAAAAATAATTGTGTCTGCCCGCCGGGAACAGCAAGAAAATGTACCGTGCGCCGTCAGATTCCGGGAAGCATGGCTTTTGTACCGTCAGTAGTCGGACTGATCATTGCAGGTGAGATTACAAAAGATCTGACAGAACTGCCGCAGTAGAAAAGTATTGTTTTTATAGTATCGGTTAGAAATATAAATGTAACTACCAGTGAGAATGAAGCATATAAGTGATATAGAAATGGAGAGCATATGGGAGAAATACAATTATCCGTACAGGAACTGTCTGCAATGCCGGAAGACAGCTATCAGTTAGTAGATATCCGGGATGAGCGTGCGCGTTCCTACGGCGTGATCCCGGGCAGTGTGGCTCTGAGCGCAGAGGAACTGTCGGAATCACAGGAAATTGATAAAAATAAAACAGTTGTTATTTATTGCCAGAAAGGTGAGATGAGCGTTCCGGCAGCAGAAGCACTGCAGGAAGCCGGTGTGGATGCCCGAAGCCTGAACGGTGGATACTTAGCATGGCTGATGGAATCCATGAAACAGAAAGAAGAAGCCCAAAAAGAGGAAGAGACTCCGGAGTATGTGGAAATCGAGCAGAGTATCCGCAAAAAGTTCCGGAAAACTATCTGGTGCCGTTTTACCCGTGCGGTACGTGAATACGAGCTGGTAAAAGAGGGGGATAAGATCGCAGTCTGTATCTCTGGTGGAAAAGATTCCATGCTGATGGCAAAACTTTTCCAGGAGTTGAAACGCCACAACAAGTTTAATTTTGAAGTGGTATTTCTGGTCATGGATCCGGGATACAGTCCGGCAAACAGACAGATCATAGAGGCAAACGCAAAGAGAATGAATATCCCAATCACGATTTTTGAGTCGGACATTTTCGATGCAGTATTCAATATAGAAAAATCACCGTGTTATCTGTGTGCGAGAATGCGCCGTGGACATCTCTACAGCAAGGCGAAGGAACTTGGATGCAACAAGATTGCTTTAGGTCATCATTACGACGATGTCATTGAGACTATTCTGATGGGCATGCTCTATGGAGCCCAGATGCAGACCATGATGCCAAAGCTGCACAGCACAAATTTTGAAGGTATGGAGCTGATCCGTCCGCTGTATCTGATCCGCGAGGATGATATCAAGAAATGGCGTGACAGCAATGACCTGCATTTTATCCAGTGTGCATGTAAGTTTACTGATACCTGCAGCACCTGCGGCGGTGAGAATATTTCTAAACGTGTGGAAGTGAAAAATCTGATTCGTCAGTTGAAAGAGACAAATCCGTTCGTGGAATCCAATATTTTTAAAAGTGTGGAGAATGTCAACTTAAGTACGGTTATCGCCTATAAGCAGGGTGGTGTGAAACATCACTTCCTGGATGATTACGATAAAGTAGAGAAAAAAGAGGAAGCATAGGATCTAAGCAAAAAAGGAATTTGTGTTTTGTATACAGAATCAAAAGATAGTAAAAAAGATCAGAAAATGCTAGAATCAAGAAGAAAAATATAGAAAAGCGAAAAAATCGGGAAGATGCAACTGGCAGTTGACGGATTTTCAAGGGTAATTGGTGGTTGTCAATCGGGATTTTTCGTATAATGAATCCATCAGGAGAAGTTTTGCTGAGGACATCAAAAGCAGAACGTATTCTGATGGATTTTTTGTTTGATAGGTAATACGCTGAATGGAAAAATGTTCTATTGATAATAGCGGGTAAGTATGTGATAGCATATTTCCTTCTATCAGATGGAAACAATTTATTTATAATAAGAAAGGTATCAAGAGTTATGAAACTTGCGGAAAAAATTATGGCAATGAGAAAGCAGCGCGGCTGGTCGCAGGAAGAACTGGCGCAGCAGCTTTCGGTATCCAGACAGTCCGTATCGAAATGGGAGAGCGGTGTTTCCCAAACAAAAAGATATTAAGAAACAGCCCATGTTTACCTGCTTGCAAACAAAAGAATATTGCTACTAGACTAAGAGATACTACATAAGTGTGTTGGTATCTCTTTTTTGTTGCCGTGAAACAGCAGACTATTTCATTTCTGCTTGATTACCTTAAAACTTATTAGTCTATGGTTTGTCAAGGGCTTGTTGCGTGAGAAATGCTGAATATCACCCTTTACAAAACATAGGCTGATAAGTAACTTTTCAAAAGCAGAAAAGAAATGGCAATGCTTATAACAATATGATATAATGCAGATGAAGACAAAAAAGGAATTTGTCGAGCTGGTTAGTTCGAGATAATTTTGAGTTTGTTAAGATGTGGTGC